>SNRY01000056.1_pt1 | contig 49506 bp, 62 predicted proteins | sample 4693421 | NCBI WGS metagenome assembly SNRY01 (sample SAMN11003215, study PRJNA524138) | termite gut metagenome | isolation source: Bacteroidetes bacterial symbionts from single cell of protist host amplifed... | host: Streblomastix strix ... | reverse complement strand
TTCGTTTATATCCAAATTTTCAATAAATTCTTTTATGGATGTTTCTGTTATCGTTTGGTTAGTTCTTGTCAGTTCTTTCAACGTTTCGTAGGGATTGGGATAGCTTTCGCGACGGAGAATGGTTTGAATAGCTTCTGCTATTACATTCCAGCAATTATCCAAATCTTTGTATATGGCAGTTTTGTTTAGCAAAAGTTTACGTAAACCTTTTAAGGAACTTTGGATGGCGATAACGATATGTGCCATAGGCACACCTATGTTGCGTAAAACGGTAGAATCTGTTAAGTCTCTTTGTAAACGGGAAAGAGGGAGTTTTGCCGCTAAATGTTCCAGTATAGCGTTAGCAATGCCCAAATTTCCTTCCGCATTTTCGAAATCTATCGGATTTATTTTATGTGGCATGGCGCTTGATCCAACCTCTCCGCCTTTAATTTTTTGCTTGAAATATTCCATCGAGATATACTGCCAAAAGTCGCGGTTCATGTCAATCATTATAGTATTTAGTCGCTTCATAGCGTCGAATACGGCGGAAAGATTGTCGTAATTGGAAATTTGTGTGGTATATTCTTCACGTTTTAATCCTAATTTTTCCCACACAAATTTGTTCCCAAAGATTTTCCAATCATATTGCGGATAGGCAATGTGGTGCGCATTGTAGTTTCCTGTGGCGCCACCGAACTTGGCAGTAACCGGACAAGTTTTCAACAGTTCCAATTGTTTCTCCAATCGATACGCAAATACCATTATTTCTTTCCCCAAACGGGTGGGCGAAGCGGGCTGTCCGTGTGTTTTAGCGAGCATCGGAATAGTTGCCCATTCTTCGGCATAGGATTTTAGTTGTGTTATCAATTCTTCTATCAAAGGGCAGTAAATTTGTTCCAATGCTTCTTTAACGGAAAGAGGAACGGCTGTGTTGTTAATGTCTTGTGAGGTTAGTCCGAAATGAATAAACTCTTTCCGGTCTTTCAGAATTTCCGATTTATCGAACTGTTCTTTCAGGAAATATTCTATGGCTTTTACGTCGTGGTTGGTTATGCTTTCAATGTCTTTGATTCGTTTGGCATCGGTTTCTGTGAAATTTCGATAGATGTTTCTTAAGGATTCGTAAGTATCTGCCTTTATATTTGCCAATGGAAGCAATGGAAATTCACATAAAAATATGAAGTATTCCACTTCCACTCTGATACGGTATTTGATTAGTGCGAATTCAGAGAAATAGGGGACCAAAGCCTCCACTTTGCTCCTGTAGCGACCGTCAACGGGGGATATAGCTGTCAACACATTAAGTTCCATATTATTATACGTGAATATAAGTTTGCAAAGCTAAATCTTTTTCTTGATTTAACGTATGGGGGAAAGAGAAAGTTTAATAAAAAGGGGTTATTCTACATACAAAACCAATCCTTTCAGATATTCCCCTTCGGGATGGTAAATATTCACCGGATGGTCTGCCGATTGGGTTAATTGGTGTAAAATGCGTACATTTCTTCCGGAAATTGCTGCCGCCGTAAACACAGTTGTGCGAAAATTATCTCTTGTTACCACTTGTGAACATGAAAAAGTAAAAAGTATTCCACCGGATTTGATTTTTTCGAAAGCTTTGGCGTTTAGTTTTCGATACCCCAACAAACCGCTGTGTAGTGTGTCTTTGTGTTTGGCAAAAGCGGGAGGGTCCAATACGATTAAATCGTATTGGTCGTTTTCAATATGATTGAGATATTTGAAAGCGTCTTCGGCAAAGGCGACATGTCGTTTGTCGTCCGGAAAGTTCAATGCCATGTTTTGATTAGTCAGTTCTATAGCTTTTGCCGAACTGTCCACAGAATGAACCAATTTGGCTCCGCCGCGCATAGCATAAAACGAAAATCCTCCGGTATAACAAAACATATTTAATACGGAACGCCCTTTGGCGTAATGTTCCAATAAGGCTCGATTTTCCCGTTGGTCGACAAAAAAGCCGGTTTTCTGTCCTTTCAGCCAGTCTACATGAAATGCTAAACCGTATTCTTTCGCCGTATTGTCGGAGGTCCCGCCAATTAAAAACCCATTTTCGAGATAAAGACTCGCTTTAAAAGGTAATGTCGTTTCCGATTTGTAGTAAATATGTTCTATTTCGCCGGTTGTTATTTCAATCAATGTTTGGGCAATGGTCATACGCGCTATGTGCATGCCTATGGAATGTGCTTGCATCACGGCTGTTTTGGCATAGATATCAATAATCAATCCGGGAAGGTTATCCCCTTCTCCATGTATCAACCGGTAGACATTACTATCCGGATTGGGAACTAATCCGATATTTTTTCGCATCTTGTAGGCTGCTTTTAACCTGCGTTTCCAAAACGTATTGTCTATCGTTTCTTGTTTGAAAGAGAGTACCCGCACAGCGATACTCCCGATTTGATAATGTCCTTCGGCAATAAATTGTTTTTGTGAAGTATATACTTCTACCATTTCTCCCTCTTCGATTTTTTCATTGGTAGGGGCAATGGCGCCCGAAAATATCCATGGATGAAATCTTTGCAGCGATTCCTCTTTACCGGGTTTAAGATATATTTTCGGATAACTCATGCGGATGAATATGAATTAACAAATTATAGATTTTCAAGCATGCCCATGCGTCGGTAGCAGCGTATATTTTTTGAGCATTGGTTAGTTCATTCGATTCCCAATTGGAAAGGCGTTGCGCTTTGGATATTTTTTCTTCAAACAGGATAGCGTAAATCTTTTGCAAACTTTTTTCTTGAATACCAAAAAGAGATACGTAATTCTGTAAGTCTATGCACATCTGCGGGGAAAAGGTTGCCAACTTGCGTAAAACCGTAAAATCATCACGCAATGAAATTCCGACTTTCACAATTGCCGGATTTTCCAACAGTTCGATTAATGGTTGATTCAATCCTGTAAAGTTCAACCGGAAGAGAAAGCAATGCTCTTCCGAAGCCACTTGCAACAGGGATACTTTATATGTTTTTCCTTTTGCGAATGACGGACGAGTTTCACTGTCAATGCCTACTGTTTTTTGCAATAAGAGATAAGCAACCGCCGTTTTTGTTTCAGCTTCGGTTTGCAATATGTGTATTTTACCTTGGAACTCTGCCTTGGACATCCGGTTTATTTCTTCCTTACTTATGCTGGATCGCAAATTCATGGTTACGTTTATTTACCTTCGTCATCATGAATGGCGTCTTCTTCGTCGTCAAAAGCTTCGTTTTCATATAGTCCGGTGTCCGGATTGTATTTTACGTCGTGCAGTGCACGCATGGTGTTTACCAACTTTTGTCCCCAAAGTAACTCGAAATTTTCTTTGCAGCATACCAATGCGTCATTCATCGTTTCGTTCAATCCTAAACGGAATACAAAGACAAAATCTTTAATATCTTGATAAATATCGGCTAAATCTTCGGAAATACATCTTCTTATCGGGGTATCGCTATAAGCCATATCAGGTAAAAAAACTTCGAGGTAGTCGTCTTTTTCACCCATGATGGCGGATAGGTTGATGCGTAGTATCTCGTAAATGTCTTCTGTAACATAGTTTTCAAGATTGCCGTCTGTTTTCCATTCGTTTTTTGGAAGTAGAGATGCTTTTATGTAGAGCAGAGGAAGTATTTTGAGTATGGTATCCACAAATGTATTACGTTTCATGCTTTCGGCATGTTCCAAGAAAGAACAAAATTCGGAGGCTACTGTAACAAATTCTATGACATTCCTGTCAAATATAATCGGGGTGCTTTTTCCCATTATTATTGTTTTAATTGACAAAAATAATCAAAGTTTACATAATGAACAACCCACAATACTTTACCAACACGTTCACACAAACTGGGATAAGCCGTTACAACATCACATTTCCCATACGCCCAATTAATTCATCCCCTAACGCCGTTTTTTCCTCTATATGTCTTAATACGGCTATGATAAAGGGGTTACTTTCAAAATCACCGCGTACCTGCTCAAAATCCTGCCTCCTCTCGTCGTGCGATCCATCCACTCCAAACCCTGTCATGGAAGAAAGAGAGAACTCTTTCCGGGCATCTTCATATATCATACGATCTAAACGAACAACAGCCTCTTTCCATGTTTCCACAAGTCTCATAATCTCTTCGGCTGTAACGATTTCGAGGTTTATACCGTAAAATTCTTCTATCTTATTATACGCCCAAGTCCATTCGTATGTATAATAATTTTTGTGCATTTCTTCGAATGCAGCGTTGATGTGTCGCAATCTATTGATTTCACCATTCTCTATTCCACAGAGTAATTTGTCTATTTCACTTTTAGGAGCTATTAATCCCGCGATGTCTACCCATTCGCCTATACCAATTTCAATATCAGGTTTCAAACGTTCTCGGATTTCCTCATTACTTTGAAAACGAACAGCTTCTAAACGTTTAATAATAGAATTACCAAGAAACTTATGAATAGCCGTTTCATAAAGCAGAATACCTTGATTGAGCGAAGAATTTTTTAATTTAGCACTCTGATAAGAATAAATTTCAGAGGTTTCACCCGATGCCCTCTTCAAATCTTTAAGAATAGCCCGTCCCTTACACATTTTCTGAATGGTATAAGGACTCAACAAATTATAATTGATGTAATCCTGTTTATTCGGGTCTTTCCGGTTATCACGTTTCGGCCATTTTTGCGCATCGCGAATAGTACCCACACTCCGTAAATTTACTCCAGGTGCCAAATAAGTAGTATTTCTCTGTTCTATCAAGTACGAAAAAGGTAAATCGGAAGTATCGGAATGATACACATGCCGACCCATTATCAACGAAAAGGCTCCGACACGCGCCGGCCAAAGAATATAGGAATCCGACGTGGTTTTCGCACCTCTTTCCAACATTCCCTGATGAATAGGCCCGAGTTTATACATATGATTACTTTGATTGGAACCTGAACCGGCATTCATAAAAGAAAACATTCCGGCAATAAGCAACGTGGATTTATGGTGAGTAACCGTGAAAGGTCCGGCGAAAATAGCACAAGCCTCCCCGTTTTCCCCTTGGCAATTACTGAAAAACAATGAATCCGTAGCTGAATAATTATGCCCCAACCGGCAAGCCTGCCCCACAAAACAACGATTAAGTACCGTTCCATCGTCAACGTGTGAACCGGAGCAAATAATAAAATCTTCACAAATTACCCCGTAACCGATATATACCGGTGCAAACTCGTTACTGTTGACGCTCCCATTTTCAAGACGGCAAGCCCCTTCTATACGACAATAGTCTCCCACCCGTATATTCTTTAAAGAACCGGTATTGATAATTACTGCATGAGAACCTATTCGCCCTGTTGCAGAAGCATATTTACCGGAATAATAATCCGTGATTTGCTTCATGCGGTTAATGAGTTCGGGACGATGACGATATAACGCAAAAATATATGCCTGATGCGCCGACAGTTTATCGCTGATAAACACTTCCCGCCCTCCTGTTTCATTCAAAACAGCCACCGATACCCCATTACCGAATGTATTCAGTCCTTCCGTCAATATCATATCAACATTCTCAATAAAAGTATCGTCATCTATCTCATAATTGGCGATGTAATTTTGAACGTTTCCAATATAACAATTATCACCCACCGTAACATTATGCAACACAACCCTACACAAGCTTGAATGTTTTTTTATTCCCCCCGGCAACGTAAATTCCGATTGGAATATTCCCAACTTTATATTGCCGGAAAAACAAGTTTGTGTGATATATTCGGGGTTAAAACCTTCAATCACTGTTACTTTTTCCCAATTATCAGCCGTACAAAATCGACTTTCCAAGCAACGTATTTCGTCTTCAGTCAGATTACGATAAGTCTTCATTATTCGTGAAATTCATCCAAAAACAAGTTTTTCATAAATAATCTTCTGACGCACCTTTTGAATTAGGCTATTTTGGATACGGTTCCGTATATCTAAATTAGGAGTTTAGCCAGTTTATTGAAAACAAATTTTGAGATCTCGTTGATGAATTATTCAACTATTTTGTTTCCCTGCTATAAATACATTTATACAAAAACCTGTTTATTTAATACAACCAATCAAGAAAATCAAATAAATACGGAAGATATTTCGATTTTGAAAATTCTCTTTAAACACACACCCATAAGCACTTATCTTATAAGCACTTATACCGATATGTGGAGTTGGAGGGAGAGATTTGCGAATCATAAAACGCCTCTATACCTATACTTTAAGTATTATTTTAATTGTATTTCAAGATAAATCGTCTATAATTGTATTTCATTATAAATCATATATTTATCATGAAAAAGATATACTTTTTATATATGTATTTTCCCTATAGTCAACACTTTAAGTATCGTTTTTCAATATATTATTCATTAGCATATACCTTTTATTTATTCATTAATATCTGTATCGTTCTTTCCTTGTCGCGAATAGCCTTTTCCTTTTCTTCCAGCAACATTTTCAAATGTGTTATCTCTCTATTTTCATCCTTATTCTTTAATACCTTCATATTGGCATCGCCATATATGGAAGCTGCACCACCATGATTAGTAACCGAATGATTTCCAGATGAATTAAAATCATCAAAAAAAACGCCAACAGGAACCTCTAATACCTTCGCAATATCTTCTATCGTTTTAGTATTAGTACTGCCATTTTTTATCAATTTCTGCATAGCGCCTTCCCCGATACCTATTCGGGCAGCTATCTCACGTAAAGTGACTTTTTTCTTTTCAGCTAAATCTCTAATAATTTGGAAATCCGCCATAAAAACATACACTTTTAATATATATTAACTGATAGTATAAGTGTAAACTTGTATTTTAATTATATATTTGTGTTCTAAATATAAACACAATATTTTAATTATACTATGAATGGAAGAACAAATAATTCCAAAGCTGAAAACCTAAGGCTTAAAAATTATTTAAACAATTTATCTGTAAAAGAATCACCCAAAATGGTGAAGAAATTAACAAAAGAATGTAAAGTGTCTCTCAGCACTTTCAGAAATTGGAGATTTGGATTAGCAAGAATCCCAGAATTAGCCAAAGACAAAATAGAAGAAGTAACTGGAGAAAAAATTTTTATAAGAGAAATAACAAAACAAGACGATGTTAAACCAATCCAAGAACATTCACAATCCTTGGAACACAATTTAACAACTGTTCTTTCCGGTTCGCGAGAATAGGAAAGAATTAAAAGAATAAAAATTCCAATCACACAATATAAAAACATGATGCCGGAGAAAGATTTTCCCCCGGACGGCTACCCCTATACGCAAAATGGAAGAAGAAACAATCACAGAATTAGACAAAACTTACAAGTTCTACCAAACACTTGCAAATTTCCACCAAAAAAGAGCTACCGACGAAACCTACAATCCTAAATACCGAAACTTTCATCTAACTAAAATGAAACACTATGACACACTTTGCGGAACTATTTCAGACAAAATTACAGCCAAGTACACCCAAAAAAAACTTAATGCCAATGACGCTACAAGAAGCAAAATCAATCTATGAAGATGCCGGACAAATAACGCTGTATATGGACAGACCGGTAACCTTCCCCCTCATTCTTCAAAAAGCGGAAGAGATCACACCCTACGCACGAATTTTATCCATGAGCGTAGCCGGAAGACGCATCACCATCATTGCCTCACACCTCGCCAAAGAAGAAGAAAAACAATTCCAAGCAGGCAGCAAAGTACGAATAATCAAAATCCTCAACGAATTAATTTCGCACGAAACATACACTATCGCTGAAAGGCAAGAGCCTGATAACGATGGCGTTACATACATACGCCTCAACAACGGGAAAACATACCCCTGCGCGTCCTTAAAGTTAGTAAAAATTTCTGAATAATAACGCTAAAAATCAAGCAATTATGAAGCAAAAATGGGACGCATACATAGAAAATTTAATTAAATTTGGTGAGTTAATTAAAGAACTTGCAGAAGGGCTAGCACCCTCGCCACAAACCGAAAAAATAAAAAAACAAATTAACGCGACATGGGAGACAATCAGACGGTCAGCGAACGATTTGACAGAAATTATTTCACCGGAACACCCGGAGCAAATCGAGATGCCCTATCAGGGCGAAACATTTTCAAAATACTGGGAGCGATACAAAGAATACCTTGCCGAAGAATTTCATATCTACCTCCGTTCACGGCGCGAGAATGAACTGCTGCGGACGCTGAAAAAATGGGCGGGAAATTCCGAAAAAGCAGAAAAGAAAGCCATCGACATTATTTCCTTCCATATTCGGAGCGGATATAAGTCGTTCTTCAGACCAACCGAACGTCAACTGTCCGGTGAAGAACCCACCCCCGAAGAACAAGCGATAACCCCCAACAAGGTAACCAAGAAATCCCAAGTATGAACGCAACACAGGAAAATGCGTACAAAAAATACCCCACCTACCTTCTCTTCCTCGAAGAACAGAAGCCGGAACAGATGCTCATGAATTACGACACCATTCACAACGTCGAAGAAATCATTTCAAAAATCCGGCTATCCGTTGCCGAAATGGACGAACTCTACCGGACCGGAGACTTCTCCCCCGGCGCAGACTATTACGCACGCTGGCTACAATTCTTTAATCGCTTCGCGAACATCAACAAAGAAATGCCCAAAGACGTCATCGGATGGGCAGCCGTCCAACTGTATGCCAAATACTCCCATTTCTACTTTCCCGACCTCAAACTGATTTTTGAACAAATCCTTGAAGCCAGATATGGCAAATTCTACGGCAGCGTAGATACCGTACTCGTCATGTCCGCCTTCCTGCAATACGACGAAGACCGCAACCGGCTGCTACATCAAGAAGAACAACGCCGGAAAGTAGAGCGCGACCTTTGGTACGCCAAGCGAATCGTCGAAATCAAAGACAAACTCTACACAGACCTAAAAGAAAAACATCCGGACTGGGAAAACGGAGAAATTCTAAATACGATAAATAAACAAGCGGAACAGCACATACAGCAAGAAGCCAAAACTCTATTCAGATAACCGCAGATGGCGAAACAAATCAAAGAATTAGGCATCACCCAAAAACGCATAGAGTTCAGCGAACGGGAAAAACTGCAATACGCCGTTGACTTTATCCTGACAACATACAACATCCGCAAACCATACAACAACCCCACACAAATATACGCCACCTACAAAAACAAAAACATAAGCGCCGAAATTGTCGACTTTGACAGAATCTCCCTCGACCTCCACGAACACGGCGCACAAATCAACGACAACACCCTCCGCAAAGTACTCCGATCCGACAAATACATCAAGCCCTACAACCCCATCACCGAATATTTCGACCATATTCGCGGCACGTTCAAAGGAACATCCCAAATCGAACTCCTGTGCAAACACCTCATTGCACGACAATGGAACGACAAACCCCAAGGCTATTACCAAGAACGCGCCAACGCCCTCCTGAAAAAATGGCTGGTCGCCTGTGTTGCCTGCTGGATTGAAAAAAAGCCCAATGAAGTCATGCTAACCCTCATTCAGAAAGAAGAAGGCTTGGGCAAAACATTCTTTGCCAAATGGCTGACACCCGACCCCCTGAAAGACTTCTTCACCAAAAGCAAACGCGAAGACCGGTTTGATATGGAAGACGCCTTCACCCGCAACATACTCGTATGCTTCGACGAACTAATCGGGTTAACAAAAAACACCTCCGACACATTCAAATCCACCATCACCTCCGATGTGCTATGGACAAAAAGGCGTAGCGACCTCTATCCGGTTGCCCGTCCCCGCTTGGCATGCGCCATCGCCAACACCAACCGCAACCAAGAAGCCGACGGATTTCTTTTAGAATGTTTCGGATACCGCCGGTTTGGCTGCATCGAAATCGCAGACATCGCACAAGACTACTCCACCACTTGCGATAAAAACCTCCTTTGGGCAGAAGCCCTGATGCTCTACGAAAATACCTCGTTCGATTACACCTTTGCCCAAACAGACTTCGAAGAATTTAAGGAATACAACCGCCGGTTTGTCATAGATACCAAAGCAACCAAATACGTCCGCCTGTACCTGAACCTTCCCAATGCGGAAGAAGAAGGAAAATGGCTCAACGCCACCGAAATTTGCAGCCTGCTCCGGAAACACAAAAAAATACGCAACGAAGACATACACGACGTAAACCCCCAAAAACTCGGCAACGCCCTGGCAGCATTAGGCTACACGCAAAAAACCATACACTCCGGCTCCAGCGACGACGGACGCAAACGCTGGCACGTAAAGATCAATCTGGACACATAATCCATCGAAACAAGCCATGAAAAAACCGGATCAATCCCAATCCCTGCAAACCCTTTATACAACGGCGATACAGAAGTTGGGGCAGCGGGTAGGCTGTTTTCCACATTTATTTCAAAAATCATAATTTTTACTATTCGCCGGTAACCAAAACCCGCCCATTTCCCCTATTTTTCACCATCCACGCACGCATGGAAACCCTCGTTTCCCCATATCCCCCCGAAAAAGTTTAATAAATTATCCCGCAACTATTTTTCCTCAAACCCTTTACAAAACAGCCAAATACCCATTTTAAACAACGGGTGTACCATTTCCGGCAATTACTACTTTCTTGCATAAAAAAACACATCCAACCGACCGGAGCCGTCTCTCCCCCGCGCATATAAGTATATGACCCTCAACTATCTATAACATCCACAACACAAAGAACAATTACCATGTATCGCAGGTTCTTATAGTATATATAAATATATCTTTTTATTAATATAGGAGCTTATATAGATAATATGTAATATGAAAATTTCATGGTAAATGAACTTACCCATTTACCCTATAATGTAAATTGCTGATAAATCACTGAAAATCATATATCAAAATAGGGTAGCCTTTAAAAACAAAGCAATTACCCAAGCCTACCGGATTTGGCAGGGGAAAAAACCAACTATTTTTCCCATGCACATCCCACAACACCAGTGAAATTGTATCTTTATTTTAGATTTTAACAGGAATATAAAATAAGATTCCGGCTTATTTTATAGTATCCTCAAAAACTGAAATAACCAACTATCTACACCGGTGGGATTGTCCTTACTCAATTTGTTACACTCTATTAACTTTATCGTACATTTGTAATAACTACATCAAACACAAGAAAATAAGATGCTAACCAACCAAACCGCTGAAAAAACACCTAGTGTCGTTATTGAACTTGCCCCCCATCTACATGATTTTCTCTACCATGAGTTTGCTTGCAGCAAAAAAAAGTATGACGGTGTGATGATCACCGTTACCAACGACATAGGTAAGTACATTCAATCCATGATAGACATATCCAACACGCCCAAGAACCAAGAAATCAAGGAAAACCCCATCAAGCTTTATCTACCCACACAGGAGTGGAACCACTATATTTTTCAGAAAAATTTTCTATTCGTTCCCGTCTGGCGTCAGAAGATGATACAAGATTACATAGAAGCCTCTTTCCGCATCCGGATAAGAGAATACTTTCAAGAAGGGTATTCCAAAGGCTTCAAGCAGGAACGAATCCTACAATCCTTCCTGTTATCCTACAACATAAAAAACAATGCTATCAATTACGATGCGGTGAAGAAATACGATTACCGGTACAGGCAAAAAATACGTGAAGAAGTCGGCAAAGAAATACAACTCGCCGACTGCCTTTAAAATTTTTTACTTAAACTTTAAGTAAAAACCCCCTTTTTGCCTCATTTTTTACTTAAAAATAACCAATATGACACAACCCGCAGACAAACACGCGCAAATATGCTCATTGCTGTTTTTCCCCCTGTCAGGAGTTACCGCAGAAACCACCCCCGGAACTCCCTATATTCGCATCACCGGAACCGGAGAAAAAATAGACTTCGCTACCGCCGAATTTTCAGAAACCGCTGAAGAAAACGGGCAACCCATTGAGCAGGATTTCAAAGCCACCGTAACCAATACCGGAACCGATGTTTATATACGGTTGCAAAATCTACTAGCTACATACGGACTACTCCGCATCGACTACACCAACCAAACCCGGCACATTATAGGAACACCCGACGCACCTGTTTTTATTTCTCTCAAGCAAAGCGGAACCGTCGCCACTTTGACCCTCTCTTTCATACGCACCTCACCGGAATTTTCCAAAATCCTTCTTACCTGATAACGTCCTTTTCCCCATACAAGGCATACTTTATTTTTGTATCATACAAAATAGAGTATGCTTCCCACTTTTTCACTCCTATATTCTACAATCCTGCGCGGCAAATGGCTCATCGACTTTCGCGAAATAGAAGCCCATCAAGCGTTCATTGACAAATTGCTTACCCGCAATTTGAGCAGCGACGATTCGCAACCCGATCGCGCACCCCTCAACATCCTTTTAGCTACCGGTACAGAGATGAGCAGCGCAAGCAATTTCAAAGACGCACCCGCCGGAAGCGTCGCCATTATTCCCCTGCAAGGAACCATGCTCAAATACGGCACATGGTGTTCCTACGGCACAACGGAAATTGCAGCGACAATAAACGAAGCAATCGCCTCGCAAAAAATTATCGGAATCGTATTAGACATAGATTCCGGCGGAGGAAGCGTGGACGCCATCGCCCCGCTGCTGGAATCAATCAAAAAAGCACAATCCAAAAACAAACCCGTTGTCGCCTCCTGCGACCTCTGCGCATCAGCAGCCTACTATATAGCCTGTCATTGCAACGAAATCATGGCAAGCAACGACATCTCATCAGAGTTCGGCAGCATCGGTGTGATGATGAGCTTTATGGACTATGCCAAATATTACGAAAAAGAAGGATTTACCCAACATACCATTTACAGTAATCTATCCACCCACAAAAACGCCCCCTTCGAAGCAGCAAAAAAAGGAGACTATGCAACCATTAAAACAGAACAACTCGATCCCCTGGCAGCCAAATTCCAAGAAGCCGTCAAGCATCAAAGAAATAACAAACTTAACACAACGGTCGAAGGGATCCTTGCAGGGCGCGTGTTTTATGCTTCTGACGCCAAAAAAAACGGTCTGATAGACAGCATCGGAACCCTGCAAACAGCCGTACAGCGCGTAAAAGAAATACGCCTTGACGCATCCATCAACCAATACATACACTCTAAATCTTAACAATATGTTTGAAACCATCCTGGCATCCGTGCTGAATTTCTTCGGTATTCCGGCTTTCGCCAAAAATACCGAAGGAAAATCCACCCTGACGGAAGAACAAAAAACCCAACTCACCGAAAAATGGGGAGCCAAATTCGTAACCGAATTTGAAAAAGACCTGATAGCATACGAAACTGACGGCAAAAAAGCCGATGGAGAAGAAACGCAAGCAGCTATGAAACAGTTGGAGCAAGACAAAGCAAAACTTGCCAAAGAACTCAAAACAGCGCAAGACAAACTTGTCGCCTTGGAAACTGAAGAAAAAAAGCTAAAAACCACCATCGCCAAATTAGAAGGAGAAGAAACGCCCGATGCCGGTAAAAAAATCGAAGGAGAAAAAAAAGACATGAAAAAAGATTTTAAACCCGACATGACGCTGGCACACAACCAGTATCTCCACTACATCGCATCCGGCAAACCCGGTGCAGCCTATAGCGGAGACACCACCGTCGACACACAGGAACTGCGGACAGAGTTCGGCAAATACGTCAGCAGCGAAAAAATCGAAATCATCAAAGGACTCATCAGTCAAACCGAATCGGTAAAATACATGTCCACCATCAAAACGGACAAAACCGAAGTTCGCGCCCAGCAGGCAGCCATCAACTCCGTTCTCCAGCAGTTCACACCCTTCTGGACACCCAAAGGCAAATCCAAGTTCACGCCCTTGAAAATCAAAAATTTCAAATGCAAAATCAACGTTCCCATTGTACCATCCGACATCATGGAAGACATCCTCGGCTATCTCTACGACGAAAACCTCAAGCCCGAAGACATGCCCGTTGTGAAATACATCCTCTACCAGCTCGTATTTCCCAAACTGGATGAAGAACGCGAAACCGCCCTTGCCGTTGGCGAGTTTGTGGAATCCCAAGCCAGCGAAGACGGCGACGAAGCCACACCCGCAAACGCAACCCTGGACGGATACCTCACCCAGTTAAAAAAACTCAAGGAAGCCGGAAATGAAAAAATAACATGGCTCCTCGACGAAGAACCCCTGAACGATGCAACCCTTATCGAACAAATCGACAAAGCCGTCGATCAGGTAGCGCCACTCTACAAAAAGAAAACCATGTTCATCCATGCAGACCCGGACATCGTTGCCAGATATTCCAAAGCCTACCGGAAAAAATACCCCTGGCTAAAGAATGAAGACGGCGAAAAAATCAAAGTCGATTTTTCCCGTTTCACTTTTGCCCCCTTGGAAGGAATGCGCGGAACCGGAGCGTTTTTTATTACCCCGCAGGAAAACTTCAAACACCTCATCAGCAAAGACCCCCAAAGCACAAAAGTATGGATGCAGGGGGAAAACTACGCCGTAAAAATCTTCGCCGAATGGTGGGAAGCCGTCGGGTTCTGGCTCGCAGAAGCCATATTCGCCTACCTGCCACCAACAGAAGAATCACAGGAAGAATCACAAGATGAAGGAATATAAACCCATAAACAATAAATGACATGCCAAACTACACCTTTGCCTCCGTTCCCAAAAGCAAAGCCAACGCCGGACGGGCGACAGGCAAAAAATCATACATCGTATTTTTCCACTGGGACGACATCGCAACCTATACCCGCGATGAAAAAGGAGTGCGCGTCACGGCGCTCACCTTTGCCCAAGGCAAAAAACCCATCGCCGTATATGCAACCGACTCCACCATCAAAATGCACCAAACCTCCGAAGGGGACGATGATGCACGCGGGTTTATCCATCACGTCGAATTTGAGCATCCCGGCACAGACATTGAGATCGAAGAATTCGTTAACAACAACATCAACGAAAACTTAGGCGCCATCACTTTTACCTGCGAAGGCGAAGACTGCAAAATCGCCGGAACACCTTGCCAACCCTTGAAAATGCCCAAAGCAGATTCACAGGACGACAAAGACGCCAACAAACACATCCTGAACCTTGCTACCTCCCTGCGCGGTCCCGTCTTGGGACGAATCGCAAAAACCCTAGTGCCGGAAACAGACAACGCCGAAATCAATGGAATCCTTGGATTAACCACAGGCGGAGTATAAAAAAAATAAAAATATGGATATTAAAAATGAAAATGTTACCGAAACGGTAACGATTGTTATCCCCTACGTGAAAAAATTCGCCCTCGGCGACGAACTTAAATACGCTATCGCCTCATGGTTGAGATTTTTTTCTACTCCGTTCAATATCGTAGTGATAGGAGACGGGGAAGAAGAAGAGTCTTTGAAAAACAAAGAAGACGGTCAAGCACCGATAATGCTTATTGCCCACGCCTGCACTTCCGACAATCCACAGGTGGATTTAATGGAAAAACTCAAAATGGCTATCGCTTCACCCGAAGTATCCGAACGCTTCATTTTTGCAGCCGACGACATCTATCTGGTTTCGCCCGTCATGCTCCCGGACATTGAAACGCTCAAAATCACCGGCATAGCAAACGAAAAAAGCTATACCGGCATAAAAGCCGAAAACTACAAGCGAACGGCGGAACTTTTGGAAATCAGCTCCTACCCCTGCTATGAAGCGCACCTGCCGGTGCTGTTTGAAAAAGAAAAATGGATAGAGCTGTTTGAAATCCATCCGCAACTCAGCGAAGGCGGATACTTCTTCACCTCCGTATATTTCCGGCACTTCTACCCACGATTCGTACCGGTGACGTTAAACTGGAACGCCGATATCTATTTGTTACCCGTTCATTCCGGGCAGCCGGACGAACAGGTTTTCAGAGCGATACTCCATCGAAAGAAATTCCTGACCACTGCCAAAGAAGGATTCTCCAAATGGTTACGCAATCAATTAGCCTGTCTATATGGCAGAAAAAAGTGGATACAAAAATAACACAGGATAACATACTTAATTGGCTTCAAACAGGCGCAAACACAGCAGAGGGCATCCGGCTTGCCGAACAATCCGGCGCCCCCTCGCTTACGTTGCGCCTTTTCCATTCCAACCCAACCGCCAACCGGCGGGTGATGATGGAATGGCTATGCCGTACACACGGCATTGAAGCCAATTTTCAAACCCTGCCCAACCACACGGAAGTGGTTATCCGGCGATCAACCTCTTTCCGTGAAGAATTTCCATTCCTCAATCAACCGGATTGCCCCACCGAATTAGAAACACTTGCTTCCCGGAAGTTTGCCAAGTACCACGCCTATGTGGACTTGCACCGCAAACTGCAGGATTGCACCACCCTCCAAGAGTGCGCCGATACCAGCCGACAGCTTATTGACAACTACTTAGAGAACCGCGAAATATGGGAAGAACTGAACTATTACAAGGCACATCATACCTTGCTGGGCAAACATTCTATTTTTCGTGAATTTGCCCGGCGCAAAGAATTGCTTGCCATGCCGGTAAAAGAGCTAATGCTACGGAAAAGTAAAGTTGAAAGTAATATCTGGAGAGTAAAGAATGAGATAAAAAAAGGAAACAAACCGCATTTGGACGCAGAACGCAAAGAACGCCTGACAGCCTACGAAACCGAATTGGCAGAAGTAAACCGCCTGCTGGGATGAACTACTATTTTGACATCCAAGAAATAGAGCATCAAGTCCGTAAATCGAAAATGTACTCCGAGCGGTTTGAAAATCAAATGGCATTCAAAGTAAATACACTCAAAGAACTATGCGGACGCTTACCACAAACCGGTGAGATTTTCTTTATTGAAACCACCAAAAGCTTTACCGCCTTTACTTTTATTGTTCACGTATTGAAGCACGCCGGACGCTTGGAACACCTCTACATCGCCACCTACTCCACCAACGAACGCATCATCAACGCCCTGCTTCGCTGGCGCGAAAAAGGACTGATAGGCACCATCCACCTGCACGTATCCGAAACCCTGAAATTTCGTATGCCCGCCATCTTTGAACGACTCACCGCCCTGCGCGACAACCACATCATCAAACTCACATTCGCATGGAGCCACAAAAAAGTAACCGGTATCCAGACCGCCGCCGGAGAGTATTACGTCGTAGAAGGCTCCGGCAACTACGGCGAAAACGCCCTCGAAGAACAATACGTTTTCCTGCAAAACAAACAAATCTATGAATTCAGAACCGGACAAAACTAACGAACTTATCCGCTGGGACACCTCCGGCAGTCCGGACTGGATGAAACGCATCGACATGGACGAATACGAAAAACTCGCAGCCATCGGATACACCCCCGCACAAATAGCCATGTACTACCACGTACCCGCAGCCGAATTTGATTTTTACTTCCAATTAATAGACTCCCCCCTGGAATACCACTACCGACGCGGACAGTTGTTGCAGCAAGCCAAAGAAGGACTCAACATGTCCAGCGCATCCGCCACCGGCGAAAACGTTACCCAAGCCCAACGCTTCGACAAGCTACGCAAAGAAATGAGCTATCAGAATTCCGTCAACCAAATTTTTTTCGACAACCCGTAGGGGCGACCCTTGCGGTCGCCCGATGTGGTTTGCCCACCCGAGTAACAAAGTAATAAAGTAACAAAGTAATATCATGGAAATCCTAACAAAACGCCCGCAGGGTATGTCTTTCAAGGCATACAGAGAACATTTGAAAGCGCAAAAAACATGGCTGGAACAAAGAATTAAATACGGACCCCCCGCAACAAATCAAAAGAAAAGCCGGACGCCACGCCTTAAAAATGTTTTTCAAAGACTGTTTTCCAAAAAAAATAAACTATATTTGTACAGCCAAAACACAGTAGGACACTATCCTATTTCAAAAGCATAGTTATAAGGCGGTTGTCTCCCCCGTGTAGTTTTTGCTTTATGAAGTAGGACTACTGTTGTTTTGGCGAACACGGGAAACGGCAGCCGTCTTTTTTCTGCTCAGCCAAAACAACAGTACCACATAATTATGATCATTCAGTATTATGTAGATGGTTCCTTATTGGAAGCCCTGACAACAGCCAACGAAATCTATGCCGAAACAGGCTTATTACCCGACAAAATCGTAACGCAAAAAAAAGAAAAAATCCTGTTTAAAAAAGAAGATTATCACTTACTTCGCAAAGAGATAATCGATGAAGAAACCTACATCGCAAACAACCCCATGTAAAAGAAAAATAAAAAACGCTTGCATTTCTTTTTTTTCTTTATATTTGCCGTACTAATTGCACTAACAATAGAATTGAAAAGAATTGACACGTCAATTAAATTGATTAATTGCACTATTGTAGAATTGAAAAGAATAAAATATTCTGAAATTTATTGCCCGGAAAATTAAAAGCCTTACAAACAAACAGTCTGTAAGGCTCTTTTTATTTTAAGGTAAGATTTCTTTATTTATCCGAATAATGACCTTTTGCCGATACAACAGTAACAGTTACAATTTCTTTTTCTATCTGGTAAATGATACGGTTCTTCTCATCAATCCGGCGTGACCATTTTTCGGATAAATAATGTTTCAGCCGTTCCGGTTGACCGATTCCGGTTTCCGGATGTGCTGCTAATTCTTCAAAAATACGCTCAATCCGTTTAATGACTGTTTTATTTCCGGATTTATGGTGCGATGCAAGTTGCTTTTTCGCTTCGTCAGATGTTATTACAATATACTCTGCCATATATTTTTTGCATCTTCTATTTTCGTAACCCTTCCGGCTTTTATATCTGCCATACCACGCATAACGGACGCCATATTTTCCGGATCGTCAAACCACGTATCACCGCTTGGACTTGGATTTTCCGACAGGCTATCGCATACAACCAATTCCACCAATTTTTTACCCCGTTTGATGATAACCCGCTCTTTTTCGGCTAAATCAAAATATTTTTTTTGCCTTTCCCTAAATTCCTGTGTAGTTATAATTATCATAGCGCTATTTTATTTTTTATGTACATAAACCGGTATTATATTATGTACAAATATCGCGGTTATTCTTGTACATTCCAACTATTCTCATCATTTTTGCAGCATCCAAAAATATATATCAAATGGAAGTGCTTATTTTTATTGTGATTGGTGTCATTATTATAGCCATTCTTGTAAAACCTGATAGCTCAGATAGTACAAATGCTGGAAAGGCAACAACAGTAGTGAAAGAAGACTATTATGAAAAACTACAGCAACAAGAAGAAGAAAGAATCAAAGAAGAACAAAAAAAAGAAAAGCAGAGACTATTAGAAGAAAAAGAAAAGGCAGTGTTCAATCAATACAAAGATTGTCAAACACTTGATATAGGAGTAGTGGGTATATTCTACCGTTCGGCTGCTGCAAAAGATATAATTCCATATTTAACCATAGACGACCAAATAAAACTCATCAAAGAACCGACGAATCCTCACGATGTTTATGCCGTAAAAGTAATGCACGGCAGAAGTAAACTCGGCTATGTGCCTACCACAGAATCGGAAGATATAACCAAAATGATTGATGAAAAAAGGATTAAAAATGTCATAGTAAAAACTGCCGGAATATTCCGGGCTTACTCATGGGAAGAAGGAGACATATATCTCACTATTACTATCTTTTACAAATAAATATAACCCGATCACCTGACAGTGGTCGGGTTTTTTTGTGTCCTTTTCCTTCGTTCTCTCATCCCTTACTTTTGTGTCAAATACTTATATCCGTGTTTGATACTTCTTTTTTTGATGTCCTGCAAGACTACATCGCTGACGGTGGTAAAAATGAACTGACCCCGGAGGAACAGGAATATTACAACGCCCTGTATGCACTTATCGGCATACAGCGCAAATACGGCAAAGACAAAGCCATCGCCTTTCTTACCCACAAGCCTTTTTGCGTCAATCCCCAGCGGGCAAGGGAAATGTACGCCGAAGCCGTTAATCTCTTTTTTACGGACGACCATATAGAGAATAACGCACATCGCAACATGCTGTACGATAATCTAACCAAAGCAGCAGCCGTTGTTCTCCAAAACATGCGTTCCGCCAAAGATGCTGAAATTTACGGGAATCTGCTTGTACAGGCATGGAAGGTAAAACAGCTTGACAAAACAGACCCGCCGCAGTTAGAACAGCTCAAAGAAAAGCACATTAAAATTTATAGCCTCGATACGGAAGCGGTGGGACTGCCTACCATCAACAGGCAGGAATTGGCAGCACAGATTGACGCTATTCCAGACTTGCCGGAACGGGAACGGATAAGACTAAAACGAGATGCACAGGTAGTTGATATTGATTTTATAGACATGCTGGATGACACGGAAAATAAAACTAAAGACATCTAACGAGGAAGTCGAATTGCGATACGCTAATTGGACGGCGCAACTTATCGGCATTATGATGCCTTGGGCGCTCTATTGGATTGCCGGACGGGCAGCAGCCAAAACGGTAGAAGTGCTTGCAGAAAGAGTACAGGAAGCTGCATTAGATTGCCCGGGCGCACCTTTCGCGTGGGTAGCGGATACCTATTCCGATCTACATAAAAATGTCATACCGTCCCTCATAGAAGGCTTAAAATTACTTGGCTGGGAAAACGGACGGCATTACGTTATCAATCGCCCGCCACCCGCAGAGTGGCAACCCCGCATGTATAACGTTTGCACCGATTGGAAGAATACCATGGTATTTTATAGCGGATTCAATTTTACGTTTGTTTCGCTTGACCGTCCGTCCATCGGCGCGGGACGTTCCTACGTCGGAGTATTCGGTGACGAAGTAAAATACTTTTCCGAAGAAAAATTTACCAACCTTTTAAAAGCTGTGCGCGGGTTTCGCGTCAAATATGGTGCAAATATCTGGTATCGCAGCCGGACACTTACCACCGACATGCCAAACCCGAACCATATCGGTGAATATGATTGGGTTTTGAAGCTGGCAAAGCAGAACGACAAGGAACGTATTTTGCTCATGCTCCGCTCCGGATTGATATACAACGATACCAAAAAAACCTATGTAGCTTCCTTACAGGCATACGAAGCGATAAAAAAGGCTCACCGGTTAGATAACGCTTTAGCTGCCAAATTAGAGAAAGCGCGCAAAGAAAAAGACCTTGCAGAAAAGAATATGAAGCGGTGGGAAGAACGATGGATAAAGACCCGAACCAATACCGCCTTCTTTTTTATTTCTTCTACCTACGTGAACGCCGATATTCTGGGATTGGATTGGTTTTCAAGCGAGTTTGCCGAAGGATTGGAAGGGATGCTGGTCAATATCCTGAGCATCATTCCGAAGCTGGAAGCCGGACAGATGTTTTATGCGAACTTAGGTATCCGGCATTTTTATGCAAACGGCTTTCTGAACGAAGTAATCGAAAAACAAGAGTTCGGATGGCAACAGGATTGCACGGTACTTAAATACTTGGATAAAGACAAACCCATTGAGGCGGGAATGGACGCAGGAAATATGCTCTCCATGATTTTTGGGCAGCAAAAAGGAAAGACATACAAGGTATTGAAAGAAATTTATACGTTGCCCCCCAATGGTGCGAGAGTGCTGGCGAATGAGTTTATCAGCTATTTTGCACCGCACAGGAAAAAGATTATCAAACTGTATTACGACCGTTCCATGAACAGTTACAAGTCGGTAGGTGCGGATATGGCAACACAAATCAAAAAGCATATCGAATATGACAACGAGGGTAACAGAACCGGTTGGCAGGTGCAACTTATGAGTTTGGGACAAGGCAATATTTCCAGCAACTTGGAATACCGGTTTTTTACCGACCTTTTGGCTGGGAACTTGACACGAATGTTATTTACCTTGGAAATCGACCAATATAATTGCAGCTCTCTAAAATCCGAAATGGAAGTAACCAAAACCAAAGTAGCCACCGGAAAAGACACATCCGGTTTGATTGTCAAATTAAAAACGGGGGATAAATTACCTACCCCCCGGTTACCGAAAGAATCCACCAACCTGACCGACGCTCTCAAATATTTAATCCTGCGCAAAGAATGGATCAAAATGTGGCAAAACGGATACCGGTCATTAGTTGCCGGTATGGATCCCAAATAAATGCTTTATTTTGGGCGTTCCCTTGCAGGGCGGGCTATCCGTTGCAATCTTTCAAAAAAGGATTTACACTACTATCCCTAACGCATTATCCAGACATAACATCCCCAACTTTTAAATCCCCAACAACCTCGTGTGAACCCATCAATATCATACAAACAGGAAAAGCATCTTTTAAATCGTACAGAGTGTTTCCTTTTGAGTAACTTTCAATAATAAATTTCAGTTCCTTAAAAAGCTGATCATATACATCATTTTTCAATTCTATACTGACAGAATTTCTGTTTTTTCTAATACTGTAATTAGGCTTTTCCATCCGGCTTGTCTTTTAATGTTTCTTCCATATCAAATCGTGGGCTAATGGCATGCTCCAATAAATTCAACTGTTCCGGTGTGATTTCTAAATTCTCTGACATCTTTTTTACTTTTTATTATCAACTGTCTTAAAATAAAGGTCAAGCGCTTCCTGTACAAGTTCTTTCATACTAACCTCCCGTTCAGCGGCAAGTCTTTTTAACCTCGTATGATAAGACTTCTTGATGATGAAGTTCCGGCGAACCTCGCCGTCTTTCTCCTTACCATCCACAACCGGAGCATCTTTTTCTTTTTCAGTCGAACGGATCAACCCGTCCATACCCCCCTGCATACGCTTTTTTAAATCTTCCTTCTTTCCCATGTTACTTTATTACTTTATGCTTTTACTACTTTATTACTTTACTGTTTTTGGTGCAAGCTGCATGCTGATAAATTCCTCGCACAAACTAATGTAATCCTTTGCCCCCACGCTGTTTGGAGCATAACTGATTACATCCCTACCCGATGAAGTTGCCTCTGCAATCGTTACATTTCCACGAATATAGGTGTGAAAAACCTTCTTTCCAAACATATCGCTGACAATCTCGGCAACTGTTTTATTCAGGTTCTTACGCACATCGTACTGTGTAATTAGCACCCCTTCAATTTCCAAATCGTGATTCAGGCGTTCCTTTACGGTGTTTATAACGCTGGTCAACTTTGCCATACCACGCATGGCTAAGTATTCCGCCTGCATCGGAATAATCAAACTGTCCGATGCTGTCATCGCATTGAGAGTAAGCAAGGATAAGGATGGCGGGCAATCAATCAAAATAAAATCGTAATCCTTCCGGATAGGTTTGATTAAGTTCTTTAATAGCATTTCCCGACCGGCTTCACCCAGCAGTTCCGTTTCAACTGCCGACAAATCCAAACAGGCGGGGACAACTTCCAACCCATCGCCGTTCACATACACCGGTAGAGGACATTTCCCCTTAATAGCTTCATACACGGTTGGTTTATCTTCAACCTCTTTTGATAGCCCCAGCGATTCGGTTAGATTCGCCTGTCCGTCAAGGTCGATTAACAACACCCGGCACTCGTGTAAAAATTTAAGCGCAGCCCCTAAATTGGTTGCTGTCGCTGTCTTCCCTACTCCCCCTTTGTGGTTGAGAACACTAATTACTTTTGTCTTTTTCATTTGGTTTATTTTTAAATTACCCCACAAAGATATGATATTACTTTATTACTTTGTTACTTTGTTCTTTTATTACTTTATTACTCTGTATAACTCTATGGTGGGATTTGCCCGCCAACGGTGGGCAATGGGGACAGACCAACCCCACACAGGCACGCCAAGCAACCGGATAATCATATTTCCCAACCAAAAAATCATTTGCAATCGCAATCCACCGGCAGAGCGGGTCGGTCTGATTTAATATATACGCTTTGCGTAATTTTGAAAGAGAGAGGTTTTTTCCTTGATAATAAAGGGATTAGTTTTTATATCCTGTTTGCCGAATACAAAAAACGCCCCGATTTAGAAGAAAAACACCCCGAAAAGAGTAGACGGGTTACAAACATAGAGAAAATATAGCATATACTCGTAAAGAATAGAACAGTCCGAAACCGACTGGAAACCGAAAATATGCGTTCATACAAAGATTGAAAAGTAGGATTTGTTAATAATATTAAATGACAGTAAAAAAGGGAACGGTTTATTTGTTTGCGTTCGTTCTTTTACTACCTTTGTGTCAAATAACCAAGATAACAAATAAACAAGATGAGAACGGGAAAAACTAATTTTAATTTAATTGAACGCTTATGGCTAAAAAAGTTAGAGAAGCTATTAAAATCATTAAAAAAGATGGTTGGTATTTGGACAGACAAGATGGATCTCACAAACAATTTAAACATCTTGTAAAAACAGGAACAGTAACAATCACATATCATGGAAAAGGCAAACAGAACAGATAATATTAAAGTAGCAAAAGTAATCGTAGACGTATCCTGTACAAACAATAATTATTGTGCTTCCCTACCAATCCTGCCCGGTTGCGTAACAACCGGTGAGAATATAGATGAAATTGAACGGAACATAAGCGAGATCGTTCCGTTTCATTTGGAAGGTATGCGTGATTCCGGAGAACAAATTCCGGAAGATTTTGAGGGAGAATATGAGTTTGTGTTCAATTTTTCTGTGGAAGCATTACTTAATCATTACAGTGGTATCTTCACCAAAGCGGCTCTTTCGAGAATCACAGGCATCAATGAACGCCAACTTTGGCATTATGCCGCCGGTGTGCGAAAACCGCGTAAGAATCAAGCCGAACGTATCACTAACGGATTACACAAATTAGGCAGGGAACTTTTATCAATAGGTTCGTACTGAATATGTATTGATACTCATCATTAAAAGACCGGTTTGTTTTTCACACCGGTCTTTTTTTCACTTTTTCTTGCACATTCCAACTATTCTCCCCATATTTGTAGTGCAAAAACAATTATAGCTAAGCTATACCGAAAGAGCAACGGATAATGCTCACAGTTTTGCGGGCTTTTTTTATGCCCGGATTTACGATATAGCGGTTGTCTTTCCATAACTTTTCTTGCGCTCTTCGGAGAGCTATGATTGTTTTTGCAAGTGGAAATGGCAGCCGCTTTTTTCTGCCATAAATTGCAAAAACAATCATATTATGAACAACGAAACCAAACTTGACGCTACAGCGTCAATCACCCCTGAAATCCTTCAGGCGGTAAAAAACCTGCAACGCAGAGGTTATGTATCTATGCTTACCCAGCATCTGGAAGAAATGCTTGATTTCTTTATTGAAGACATTTGTGCGGATTTGAGCAATGACTGGAAATTGGAACACATCCAAATCCTGCGCAGTACACAAAAGGCATTGAAACCTTTTGCCGTACCCGAATGGACAATAGATGAGGAAGGAAACGAGGTATGAATATTATTTGTATTTTGTGCTTCAATTTTATCTTTGAATAAACGGAAGAAAAAGCTAACTCATTAATACACACAGGGGTATCCCAAATTGGGATACCCTCAAAAAATGAATAAAGACATGAATGAATTAATAGTTCCTATTGAGCAAAAGATTTATGAAATCAGAGGGCAGAAAGTAATGTTCGACTTTGATCTGGCAGAGATGTATCAAACAGAAACCAAGTTATTAAAGCGTGCTGTAAGAAGAAATCCGGAACGATTTCCTGAAAGATATATGTTTGAACTCTCTATGCAAGAATGGAAGGAACTGGTGCCAAATTGGCACCAGTTCCCTGAAAACATTAAACATAGTTCAGTAACACCTTTTGCCTTTACCGAACAAGGTGTTGCGATGTTGTCTGCCGTACTACATACTGATATAGCCGTACAGGTAAGCATCAATATTATGGATGCCTTTGTAGCCGTCAGAAATTATTTGGCAAACAATGTATCCGTTCTAAGAGAAATTGAGGAACTTAAAAAAGAGAATAAGTTGTTTCATTCAACTATCACTGAAATGCGTAAGGATATAGATTTGCTAAAGCAATCCGAACGCAAACGACTCAAAGAAGAGAATAAACGGGATACGGTCGAAATATTGGCGGATCGACTAATCCATCAGCAAGAGATTACAGAACTTTTTATATCCTGGGCGGACGAATATTTTTCCGATAGGAAGAAGTTTAATATAAGATTGCCTCGAAAATGGTTGTATCATGCATTCTGCAATTACGGTCCCATACAGCGAAGATTCATTTCACCAACCCTGTTCAAGAAAAAATTCATGCAATACTGTATGCTCAAGGGATACATCTTTAATCCGCACAAGTACGACCCTATAACGGGTAAACCCTGTCAGTTCGACAAGAATGGAAAACCGGTTATTGATGACAAATCCGGAGGTATAGAATATTTCATGGTGAGTGGTAATGCCGTAGAACCGGAAGCAACTCCCATGAATTGAGTTTAACTGCCGATAAGAGAACTAATCTATATAGCCTTACCGCTTTGGTAGGGCTTTTCCATGTCCTTTTTTTCCTTTCCGTCTTCCGGTAATTTTGCTCATCAAATCAAACAAGATGAGTGAAGCGGACGATAAAGAATTAAAACTCTTATTCATTCAAGAAGAACTCTCCCAACACGGGGAATGGCTTTGTGATGTGCTAACGGAAGCAATAGAAAAACAAAAGCATATCGTTACACAAGATTTGCTTGGCAGTATCAATTATCAAACATTTAGCAAGAACGAGGATCAAGGACTGAGAGTAGGGTTTTTTTCCTATGGACGGGCGTTTGAGATAGCCGGTTACCAACACAAACGGAAAGAGAAAAAACATAAAGTAGATACCAACAGGGAAATTTGGGGGGCGCATTTAAACCGGAATGAGAAAAAAACACAGTGGTATGCAAGAAATATGTACGGCGGATTAAACCGTTTAATATCCCGTGTTATGTACGGTCTTTCAGACGTGGAAATCGCCCGACTGAAAAATATTATTGAAATTCGTAAACAACAGATACATGGCTGAAATCAAACAGAAAATAGGCGGAACTCACTTTGTAGAAGTCGGAACCTCTACATACGCCATCCGTATGGGTATCCCCGAACGGATGAATGAGTTCCTCAACTTCTCATCAACCGCATGGGACAGCGACCCTGTAACGGTTGCCGGTGTGCGTGTCATTCCTTGGGGAATCGACAACAATTTACCGACCAAAATCCGGAATTTGCTGGAGAAAAACAATCTGGGTCCGGGCATCCTTGACCGGAAAACGGGACTGTTGTACGGACAGGGTCCCATGCTGTACCAAATCGGAATTACTGACAATGAACGGGTACAAAAGTGGGTGCAGGATAACGAAATACAGGATTGGTTAGATTCATGGGATTATAAGCGTTTTATCCGCGACGCTTTTGTCGAATATACGCACGCCAAAGGATTGTTTGCAAAATATTATACGTCCAAAAGCGTGCGGATTGGCAAAGCGCGTATTGCCCGCTTGGAATGTTTACCGGCGTCTGACTGTCGCCTTGTTTGGAATGAGGAACGGCAATTAGACGGTGTGAAACAGATTTTAGTAGGGGACTTCGCAGGCAGCTACTCACACAGAGATTTTCGCCTGTATCCGGTTTTCGATAAATGGAATCCTACCGCAGCAGAGACGGCTATCAAGTACCATAACATGCGAAGTTTCGGCAGGAATATGTATGCCATTTCCAGCTTTTACGGCTCAATACCGTGGCTGGAAAATGCGAACAGCCTGCCGGAAATCATCCGCTACCTGAACGAAAATATGATAGCTGCTGCTTATATGGTGCATCAACCGGCAGCGTATTGGAAGCAAAAGGAAGAACAAATCCGGATGATGTACCCGGATTATACAGATTTACAGTACTCTAAAGAAATTGAAAAATTACAGGATAAGATTATTCGGAACATTGCTGACGTGATGGCGGGACGAAAGAACGCCGGAAAGTTTTTTACTTCGGTGGACTTTCTCGACGAAAACGGGCATAAGCAGGAGTGGAAAATAGAGCCTATCGAAATGAATATTGACAAGTACATTAAGGCACAGGCGGAAATATCCCGTATCGCAGATTCTTCCACCACCTCCGGATTCGGACTAAATCCGGCGCTTGCCAATATTATCATCGACGGGAAAGGGGATTCAGGCAGTCAAATGTTATATGCCTTGAAAATCTTTTACGGCGCTGACACACAGATACCGGAAGAGGTCGCCTTGGAAGCGGTTAACGATGCAATCCGTATTAACTTTCCTGAGAAAAAAGGCATCTTCTTAGGCATCTACCGGAAGATCATTAATAAAGAGGATAATGTGAGCGCCAAGTCTCGCGCAACCAATCAGGAATAGGCATGAAAAAAGAAATTGAGTTCCCGGATTGCTGGGAAGAACTTACCGCATCGGAATGGGTGTATCTGCTTCGCCTTCGCCGGAAGCTGGAAACACAAAAGGGCTTGACGCTGATAGACATAAAACGGGAATGGTGTCGCTTCGTGTTGCATGGGCGTGGTTGCCGTCCGAAAATTAAAGAGGATTATTATTTACTCATTGATAGCCTTGCATCCACACTTACATGGATGTGGACGGAATCGGAGGAAGGCAAACAGGTTGCGTTGTCCTTCCGGACGACACAAAACCTGCTTCCTGTCTGGAAAAATCTCCGCGGACCGCTTTCAGTTGGAAGCGATTTAACTTTCGGTGAGTTTCGTGTCGCCGTCAGTCTGATGAACGAGTATAACCAAACGCATGATCCGGAAACCTTGCAAATGCTTTGCGGGGTCTTATACCGCAGACAGGGCGCGAAGTTTGGTACAGCGTATTTTGACGGAAATTACCGCGAAGAATTTAATCCGGCACGCATGGATTTATACGCAGCCGCCGTACAAATGATGCCGGAGTATATCCGATGGGGAGTGTACGCATGGTTCGCTTACTTCTGTGAGTACCTGCTTACCGGCGTGTTTATCATTGAAGGCACGGAAGTTTGTTTTGCACCTGTTTTTGAGCGTTCCGGCTCCGATACCGGAACAACCGGACAGAACTTAGGCTTACACGCCATCGGGCTGTCGGTAGCCGAATCCGGCGTATTCGGTAATGCAGAACAAACCGATCGCACGCTCCTGCTCAAAATAATGCTTAAATTGCTCAATGATTACCAACGGGCGGAAATGATCCGGAAAAAGACTTAAAACAAGATGTATATGCTTTTCAATCGAGACAACAAAGGCAGCGAGGAACTGCGCGAATTGACAGGAAACTATTTTGCCAATAATGATTTCTCAAAAATCACCGGCGAAATTGAGATAGCCAGCGAGGAATTGGCTACGCTGATAGACAAAGGGATCTTTGAGAAGGTCGAAACAGCTTATCGGGAGAACAGCAGCGATGCAACAGACAAGACGCTCATTAGGAAATTCCAACGTCCCATTGCCATTTTAGCTACATTGAATTTATACCGGAAAAATGACCTTTCACATGAGGATGACGGTAGAAAATTTAAAATTGACGACGAACACGAAAAGTTACCTTGGGAATGGCAGCTCGACCGGGACGACGAAATTCATTTGGAAGAATACTACAAAGCCGTTGACGCTTTGATTCGCTTTCTCAACGAAAGCAATATAGAGGAATGGAAGCATACGGACAGGTATAAGGGGCTGCAAGCGCTGCTTATCCGAAGCGGGGCGGAATTTGACAACTATTTTCCCATTAACGGCAGTGAGCGCACGTTCTTATTACTAGCGCCTTTCATTCGCGAAGTACAAATTTTGCACATAAAGCGGGCGTATGGGGATAATTGGGAATGGCTTTTGGAAAAACAGGAAGGCGTCAGCTTGGATGCGCATTTTGCCGCTTGCAAAGCAACGGCTTTGCTGGCGATGTCGCTGGCGCTCTCACGAATGCAGTTATCTCTTATCCCCTGCGGGGTTATCCGGCGTTATACCGCCGAAAACGGCGCTGCAAAAAGCGCACCGGCAGGAACGGACGAGGTAAGGCAAATCGCTGCATGGCTATATGAAGATGCAAAAAAATGGATCAATGAGATGAAACAGGCGCGAGACGGAGGGGAGATTACTTATAACCTGCTTCCGGACAATTCACCAACAAATAAATTCTTCCGGGCATGAATGTGATACAGCGACCTTCGACAAGGGAATTTTGCGCTACCATGCCGGATTATATTATTGATACGGATAGTGAAATTTCTTTTACGGTTACATACCAAAATAAAATTATTTTGGAAGAAAAATATATACCGGATAGCGATTATAAAGTGCGTACACACAAGCTTGGCAAATTTTGTGCGCTGGCGCTTTGGGGGGAATGGAACACGGGACGGCAGGAGAATGTTGCCGGTACGTTTGACTTCCTGATAAACGGAACAGTGGACAGGCAGACGCTGGTACTCTTTAGCCGGATGCAAACAACTAAACAGGCTGCAACAGCCGTATGGCTAAGTGAAGTAAACAGGCGTACCGTACGGAGTGGAACACAGCTCTATGTAAGCGCTCTCATGGCTGCCGGACAGGTGGTACAGCTAAAAGTCTATAAAACAAATAATACGACCGTTACCAAAACGCTATCTACCAATAGCGGAACGCCGGGCGTTGTTACCTTGCCCGCAGATGCCAATTACATAGCCGGACAGGTATCATTACCCATAGCAGACATACGCAGCTATGAATTAACGTCAGGGGGAGAAACACAAACCTTTCTTATTGACCAAACCCGCTACACGGAAGTTTGGCAGTTTGAATACAAGAATGTGTATGATGTGCCGGAAGTGTTGACAGCCGTCGGGGGGCTAAGCGTCAAAGGAAATAATGAAAGCGAAACGGCTGCCATGAACGAGGTAGAACGGAAATTCGGTATTAAGGTAACGGATGAGTACACAGTCAATAGCGGGGTTATCTTCCTGCAAAGCGATTATAAATTATGGCATAACCTTGTTAATGCACAGGAAGCGCGGATTCTCATCAATGGAATTTGGTATTCTATTGTCATTACTAAACATACTTACGAACGGGAATTTCGCAAAAGTCTATTAAAAGCGATAGAGTTTTCTTTCAAAATGGCAGACGCCGAACAAAATAATCTCATTGATCTATGATAAAAATAAAAAAGTATGCAGAGTTTTTGCAGGACATTCGCGGAAGAGTAAACGGGGCTTTCGCTAACGATAAACAGCATATCACCGGTACGGTTTTGTCGGTGCAGGAAACGAGTATGCAAAAAAAACTAAAAGATATGCCCGGTATTTACCTGTGCGCCGGATACCCTTCTTGTGAAACGGAGATTGAACATTCGGATAACTATACAGAGAAGTATTTTTGTGTGCTTTTTCTACTCGAAAAAATAAATGCCGGTAGTTGGACGGATGAACAGGAATTGGATTTTTACGACCGGATGCAAGAAATGGCGGAAGAAATACAGGAAATACTGATTTCGGACAATCGTACTTGTGATTACGGTTTTGCAGCGCCTAAAACCATACGGGTAGAATGGGAGTATAATATATTCGGAGGATGGTACGGGCTAAGTTTGGGCTTTGAAATAAAAGAGCAATGACGGAACTTTACATAGACGGAACGGCGGTCGTTCTTCCGGATAACATGAACCTTGCGGTTAAACGCGAAAATCCGTTCTTCACGAAAAACGGAGAATATACCTACGAATTAACTTTGTCGCTGGATAATCCCGTGAACGCAACACTGTATAAGCATCTGAACCGGTTTAATTCGGTTTCGGAAATCAAAACGAAACGCAAAGTCATTTTGATAGCCGACAACAGGGAGTATTGCAACGGCACGGAAATTATTACAGGCTGGACGGCAAACGCCGTTAGCCTGCAAATAGCATCCGGCAACTCTGAACTGAATTACTTTATCGGTAGCGATTTATTGATTTCTTCTTTGGATTTAGGTAGCGCAACAGTTCCCACATCCACAGCGGGACGATTAACGTACATTGAAAAAACCTATCCGGACGTTGATTTTTGCCTCACTCCGGTGTTAAACGAAGGAAATGAAGAAATAATCAATAAATGGGATGTGGAAGCGTACATTGAGGGCGGAGCAACCAAATGCCGACTGACCGCCGGCGGAGAAAAATATATCGCACAACCTTTTTTATGTGCCATCATCAAAAAAATTTGCAAGGCGATAGGTTATGATATTAAATCCAACCAATTGGAACAAACCGATATGGCTTCCGTTTATTTTACGCACCTCGTTGATACCGTGCAATACGCACAGATGTTTCCCGGCTGGACGGTCAAAGATTTGTTTGAAGAAATTGAAAAATTGAACAATGTTTCTTTCTTTATCAATAGTAAGGAACGCTCCGTACAAGTAATTATCAATACAAACTTTTACGCTGAAGCTAAGTTGATAAGCATAAAGAACGTGATTGATACCTATCAAGTGGAAATGGAAGAACAAGCGGAAACATTTCAAGAATCAAACGTATCGTACGACTTGCCGGAACAGACATATTACTCATTTGCCCGGCTGAAAAAAGGCATCCTCAACAAAGCGGAGCGGAAAAATTTTAGTGATTATTCATCATTGAAATCTTATATGGAAGGTCGTACCAATACCGATACATCAAAAATATTGGCTTTGAATTTATCAGATGGACGGGAGTATGTGTCAGGCGGGCGTTCTGTGAAGAAAGTTAATTTTTTGAAGAATATTGAGATAGAAGGGGCAACCAATAACATAGAATTACATCTCATTCCCGTTTCTTTTCAAACAATAGATATTGCAATCAATCATACGGACAGTACCATTCATATAGATGGCATTGGAGAACCCATGCCCTGCATTACCACGCAAGACGTAAAGGAAGAAGAAGAAACAGAAGAAGAGGTTGACAATTCGTTATACGGCTTGATTACCGCTAACGAGAGCGAAAAAGAGGAATCCAAAAAAGAATTATTTATAGCTTTTTACCAAGGGCTGGGAGAAGTAGGAATAGACGGGCGAAACTATCCGCTTACTATCAAGTATCCTTTTCCTTTTATTGATTGCCCGGCGGGTGATTATAAACTACCCGGCGCATCGCTCATGCTTTCAGAAATAAAAGAGAACTATTACAACGGGGCTTACAACATTGACAGTTCTAAAGAAGTGAAGATAACAAGCTATGATGCGAATGTGTATGATCCGCGAAGCGTATTTGAAATACGCAATAAACAATATGTATGCAAGGAAATGGAATATACGCTAAGCAAAGACGGACGAAAAAAAGCGTGGAAAGGTACATTCTATTCTCTCAAAACAGAAAAATCACAAGAAAATCCACAATGGATTCTTACAGATGGAAGATGGCGGGATACCGGCAGATGGTTGGATAACGGCAGGTGGATGGATGAATAACAATTAAAAAGCAAGCTACAGTAACAAACCACAACATAATAGCTGGAGGCATTACTCCGGCTATTATGTTGTTAAACATGCAAAAAAATGATGCAAATATTTGCATAGTTTTATGAAAAAGCCTATCTTTGTGATATAATTAAAAAACAATTTCAATCATGGAAACAAAGGAAACGACAAAGTTAGTGCTAACAGAAAGTATGCTACCTGAATTAGATGGCAAAAAAATAGATTGGGAAGCAGATGCGTATAGGCATAATACAGGTTATAAAGGGCAAGGACTATATGGCGGTATTGCGCTTGTGGAAAATGGGAAACTAAAAACTATTAAGGGTGATAAAATTGAATATGCAAATTCAGGAGGATCATACGGCTGTTTTCATCTTTCTGATGCGGATAGATTAGTAACTTATGAAGTATTGAATTAAATAATGTGACAAAAATACTGTGCTACCGGTTACGGGCAAAAATATGAAAAAGGGAAAAGAATTAAAAGAATTAAAAGAATTTTGGGATCTTGATAAAAGATTAAGCGACGAATATAATATTAAAGCAGGAGAAATCCTACTAGCGGTAAACTTGCTGCATCCAAATGGACAGCTACTCAAATACAACGATTCCACCTATTATACACACCCACAAGGAAACGGGAAACCATTCCGCAGGTACAAATTAAATGAGTTAGAATTAAATAAAGAAACTGGAAAATACGAAGAAACAGGAAAAAGAGATAGCGGGTTTCCTATCCATTATATGAGATTCGCAAACTCGATTGACGAATTAAATAATTATAAGTATGTGGCAAAAAATATTCTTTAACTCTCAATCAATACAGGCTGAAACAGATTCAGCCGTATTGATAAAAATGCCAAATAAAAGCGAGTATCAAGGATACTGCTTCTGGCATCCCAAAAAATTGGTCAGGGAGCAAGGGGGGAAAGGGTATCATTATACTTTTTCTTTTACGGAGGATTTTGTGTTTCATCTGAAGAAATACGGGCAAGGAAGACACAACCGACGTGATGTAATCCGTGAGGTTGATTTGTCTGTCTGCCAAATAAAAAAAGAATTTGGGGTGGTAGATGAAAACGTAAATCTGTTTGTTGAACAAGAAACAGATAGATTATATGCGGAAACCATAGAGGAAACTACCATAGAAAAACATGTTCCTGAATTGGTAGATAAAGAAGTTGAGCCAATACCATCATTAGAGAGATAAGTTATGTTGTTACAGAATCAACTATCAGCAATAAAAAAGCTTGAGAAATACAAAGTAGGCGCTTTGTTTATGTCTCCCGGAACAGGGAAAACCCGCGCTTGTCTGGAACTTGTAAACAGCGTAAAAGGTATTGATTCTGTGTTTTATTTTGCGCCCCTTAGAACAATCGCAAACTGTTGCGATGAGGTTGAAAAATGGGGAAGTTTCCATGTGCCGGTACAATATACCGGAGTGGAGAGTATCTCTGCATCGGACAGGATTTTTCTGAATGTACGTTCACAAATAGAAAAAGCAACTAATCCTTTTATCGTTATTGATGAAAGTATAAAAATTAAAAACATTGGCGCTAAACGAACAAAAAGGCTACTTGAGTTATCCAAATTGACACCATATAAATTAATCTTAAACGGGACCCCGTTAAGCAAGAATTTGCTTGACCTGAAACCCCAGATGGATTTTCTTTCTTCCAAAATCCTGTCAATGACAAATGGAGAATTTAAGGATACGTTTTGTGAATATACCACTATCACAAAGCGCACCGGCAATCATACTCAATATACCAAAGAGTATATCACCGGATATAGTAATATAGACTACTTATACAAATTAATAGGGCGTTATGTATTTGAGTGTGATTTAAAACTTCAAATCGCACAATGTTACAATACGCTCTTTTACGATTTATCGGAAGAAGAGGAAGAAGAATACCAAAAAATAAAAAAATCCTTCCTTTCCGATGAATCATTAGAATGTAAAAACAATAATATATTCTTAGAGATGACGCAAAAGATGCAACATGCTTATTGTTGTTCGCCAGAGAAATTCGATCTGCTGGATACTCTTTTTAAAGAGATTGACGAAGCCAGAACAATCATTTTTTGTAAATATATTCGTAGCCGGGAAACCTGTGAACAATACTTCAAAAAAGCTACCGTGTTGAGCTATCAAAAAGAAGCCTTAGGACTTAATCTGCAACACCTCTGTTATACGGTGTATTTCGATAAAATCTGGGATTATGCTCTCCGTTTGCAATCCGGCAGGCGAACCTTCCGTACCGGACAAGAATACGATTGCCGGTATTGGGATTTAACCGGCAGCGCAAAATTAGAAGGATTAATTGACCGGAATATTGATAAAAAAAGGTCGATGCTGGAATATTTGAAAAGTAAATCCAAAAAAGAGTTAATAGAAGAATTATGAATAAACCGCGTGTTGGAGAACCTTGTAATGGTTGTGGAATCTGTTGTATGAATAGGGTTTGTATGAATGGTTCGTATGTGTTAGGGCTGGTACGTACCTTGGGGGAATATGCGGATGGCAAGTGTCCTGCATTAATGCTAAAAAATGACGGAACGGGTGTATGTGGAATTATTGTAACCCCTAACAAATATATTAAAAAGTCGTCGTATAAAGCAGCCATACTAAGCAAATATTTTGCACATTTAATTGGCGCTGGCTGTGGTTGCGATGAATTGTTTGAGAATGATACGATTTTGGAGGAAGATAAATTAAACGAACTGCTTGAACAAAAAAAGAATGATCCGGAGTGGTTAAAAAAAACAAAATTGGCATTTAAAATCATTTATGGAATAGAGATATGAGAAAAGTTATTTTTTCATCAACTATTCCAAAAATCTCTATAGACAATCTACCGGAGGACACCTTGGTTATTGTACATGAAATGTATGATAAACCCTGTATTGACCGACTGACAGTGGAATGGCAAAAATTCAAAGCTGCTTATTCCGAATATGAAACAAGTCAATATGTGGTTGTTGGAGCAAACCGGATGATTTCTCCCTCTAACCGGTGCGATATGGTAAATGACTTTATGCAGGTGATGACAAAAACTATACCCAAAATTTCTATAGACACAGCGCCATTTATTGGGGAACCATGGCGCCTGTGGTATCACTACTCGCTGGTATTCGGTGAATGGCTGGGTGTTGACTATTCCTATCCGGTAGAAGGAGAATGGAAAAAGTGGTTTTATTATGACGAAAATACCTGCCGGCTTTCGGGAGAAAATTTGCCATTGTTCATAAAAAATACGGAAAGCGACTTAATTCGATTGACCACCGAATTTCTTTTTTATGTACCTAACGAAATGGATACGGAATATTACGAAGAAACAAAAAAAATCATCTTTGAAAAATTTGATACGCCTAAACTGCTGACAAATATGCTTTTGAAATATTGCAATAAGCATTTTGGATTAGATATTGATTTCGATTCTTATTTAAGCAATAAGTCGTATAAAGTGCCTGATTTTGGCGTATATCGCTACTTGGTTGAAGAAAATAAGAGAAGAATGAATATTTATAATTGCTTTACACATGAAAATTTATAACAGGGATAAAAATACGCTCGATGCTGCCAGAGAACGTATATCGTTTATCTTTGATGAATTTGAAGAGGTAAATGTTTCAGTATCTTCCGGGAAAGACAGTACGGTTTTGTACCATCTATGTTTACAGGAAGCCGTCAGGCGTGGTCGTAAAATCATTGTATTTTTTCAGGATCAGGAAGCGGAATATCAGTCATCCATTGACCTGATTAAAGTAATGATGTCGAATAAAAACGTGATACCGGCATGGTATCAGGTTCCTGTCTATATGACAAACTCTACCAGTACGGAGGATTATTTTCTGTACGCATGGGGTGAGAATGAACAGCATGTAAGAGAAAAAGACCCGCTTGCCATTCATTCGATAGAAGAATCCTATCCAAAAAGATTTTATGAATTTTTCAGATGGTATGAAAAAAAGAATCCAAAAGCTGCTTATTTAGTGGGGCTTCGGGCTGAAGAAAGCCTTACCCGTTTCCGGGCAGTAACCAAATTTGCAGGTTATAAGGGTATCCGATGGAGTTCAATGGATGGGGATGTAAAGAAGTTTTATCCGCTGTATGATTGGACGGTATATGATGTTTGGAAATTCATCTATGATTACAATTTACCGTACAACAAAATCTATGATTTAATGTTCAAGGCGAATTATAGTATCTACTCAGGGATGCGTGTTTCAAATTTAATTCACGAAAAATCATATAAGTGCTTAGTTGACTTACCGAAATTTGAGCCGGAAACATACAATAAACTTTGCAAGCGCATATCCGGTATTGCAACAGCTTCGCGGTATGCCAGCGAAAAATTGGTTTTTAGTAATAAAAAACTTCCTATTCATTACAAAACATGGAAAGAGTTCAGGGACTTTCTGCTGTTTAACCTACCAAATATGGAGCATCAGCAGAAATTTATTAACCGGTTTGAGAATCAGGAAAAAAACGAACGCACCTATCAGGCGCAGGTCGGGCAACTTCTCATTAACGATTACGAGAATAGTCGCCCGTTCGACACAAAAATGAATGAAAAAAAAGAAAAGATAAAGGAAAAATGGATGCAAATATTGTAAAAATCCCAGAAAACAAAGTAGTTCCAATAACGGAACTGTACGCAAACGACTACAATCCCAATCGCATGCCTGATACAGAAATGACGTTGCTTAAAGAGTGTATTCTAAAGTACGGATTTCTGTTTCCGATCATAACTACGTGGGACGAAGATAAAAAGAAATATCGTATCATTGACGGATACCACAGGTACGAGACATTGAAGCGTATCGGTTCCAAAGAGGTATCTATCATTGATTTACAATTAAAATATCATGATGCGGTTCAACTTACCGTATTGATGAACCGAATTAAAGGACTTCATCAGGTTGAATTGATGAGCGATTTAATTGTAAAATTGGAAGATTTGGGATTGGAAGATTCAGAGATATGCCACAATCTTGGGATGGAGGCAGAAGAATATTTGAGGCTTAAGCAACAACTTGGAATAGCTCATGCTTTCCGAAATCATAATTATTCAAACTCATGGGAAATCGACAAAATATAGCCAAGTATTTAAAGGAAATACGGCTACAAAAAAAACTGAGTAAAGGAAAAATTGCACGGGAAGGCAAGATACGTCCCTGCCAAGTAACCGATATTGAATCAGGAGAAAAAAACTATACGATTGATTCGCTGTTAGGCTACCTGAACGGAATTGGAATGGATATAACGTTTACCAATCAAGAGTAAGCTACTGTAACAGATACCATGCAAAAAAAATAGCTGGAGACACTACACTCCCGCTATTTTTTTTGCCCGTCCGGACAAATTCCAGACAGACGGAAATTGGCGGGATAACGGCAGGTGGATGGACGAATAACTTTTTTATTTTTTCTTGTACATCTAATTTTTTTCCTCACTTTTGCAAAGCAAAATTACAGAGTTGTTATTTAGACACAAAGGGATTGCCTACAAATTTTTGTGGGCTTTTCCCGAACTTATGGATTATAGGCGGTTGCCTTTTCTTGTGTTTTTTGTGTCTAGATATACAAATTCACGTAGTTTTGCGACGGGAAAAGCGCAACCGTCTTTCTTTTTGCGCGTCAAACATAGCCATACACATGACGGTCTGTTATTTGATAGAAGAATCTATCCTTGATACATTGACAGTTGTTAATGAAGTTCACGCCCTGATGGGAATGTTACCGGAGAAAATTGTTACGGATAACGAGCAAGTTCGCTTTTCCGGCAAAGATTATAAAAAACTTCTCAAAGGCTTGATAGACGAAAAAACGTACATAACGAATAATATAATCTTATAATTTTTTCTTTTTTTGCGTAATTAATTTACGTTTTTGTTTAATGTGCCGTTTAGTTCATGTGAATGAATTAAACGGCTTTTTTATGTCCTTTTCTCTCTTTTTACCCTGCTCTATTTTTGCAGAAAAATACAGAAACTATGAGTTTAAAAATAGACAGGGTAGAGTTGGAAATTATTGTTAAACAAGACAGCGCACGCCAAAAGATGATAGAGCTGGAAGATAAAATGACGGCAGTCAACAAGCAGCTTAATAGACTTAAAAAAGGCACACAAGAATGGGTAGATAAAAATAATGAACTCCAAAAACTCAAAACGGAGTACGATAAACTCTTTGAGGGCATCGGGCTGGGCAGTCTAAGTATCAAAGAACTCCGCAACCGACAGATGGAACTCAATGGCATATTACGGCAAATCCCCGCAGATTCTCCCTTGTATGCACAATACAAACAGCAACTCGACAAAATCAACGAGCGCATGAAGGAGCTGCGGGGAAATGCCCAAGAAACACAATCTTCCTTATCGGAATTTACATCCGAATTTTCCGAAGGCTTTAGCAAGTACGCCGGTGTAGCAGCCGGAGTGGTTGCATCCATTACGGGCGTCACCATGGCAGCCCGCAAATTCGTGGACGACTTTGCCAAGCTGGAGGAAGCCGAAGCCGGAGTAAGGAAATATACCGGCATGACAACGCGAGAAGTCAAGGAACTCAACGAGGAATTTAAGAAGATGGACACCCGCACCCCGCGCGAACGGCTGAACGAATTGGCAGCCGACGCCGGACGGCTCGGCATACAGGGAAAGCAGGATATACTTGACTTCGTGGAAGCTGCCAACGTCATCAACGTTTCGCTTGGTGAAGATTTGGGCGAAGATGCCGTGAAAAATATCGGCAAGCTGGCACAGATGTTTGGCGACGACAAAACGAAAGGGCTGCGTGGCGCCATGCTCTCTACCGCATCGGCGATTAACGAAGTAGCGCAAAATTCGTCCGCATCGGAACAGTATCTCGTAGAGTTCACCGCCCGCATTGCCGGAACCGGTAAACAAGCCGGTATATCGCAGGCGCAAATTATGGGGTTTGCTTCTACGCTGGATCAGGACATGCAGAAAGTGGAAATATCTGCAACCGCTTTGCAGAAAGTCATCATGAAGGTGTATCAGGAACCCGCCAAATTCGCCAAGTATGCCGGACGGGATGTAAAGGAATTTACGGAGATGCTCAAGACGGATGCCAACGGCGCCATTCTGCAACTGCTGGAAAACATCAAAAAAGTCGGCGGGTTAAATGAAACCGCACCGCTATTCAAAGAAATGAAATTAGACGGTACGGGGGCTGTCGGCGTGCTGAACACCCTTGCCGCCAATGTAGATAAAATACGAACTGAACAGGAGCGGGCTACACAAGCCTACAAGGAAGGCACATCGGCAGAAAAGGAATATGAGGTACAGAACAATACCCTGCAAGGAACCCTGGAAAAAGCCAATAACCGCCTTCACGAAATTTCCCTCGAACTAGGAGAAAAATTAACTCCTTATGTAAAACAAGCTGCCTCTGCAGGGGGGACGTTGATTGAAGCATTGGTTGCTATTGTTGATTGTCTGATTAAATACGGCTCTACCATCGCCTACACGATAGCAGTACTTGCCGCTTACATAGCCATCCTCAAAGCGCAGATTATCGAAGAAAAAATAATACTCTTCTGGAAGGAAAAAGTGATCGCTTCGACAAAACGGCTTTACGCAATCCTGCTTGCACACCCTTATGCTGCACTTGCAGTAGCAGTCGTTATCCTCATTACGCGCCTGCGGGACATGAATAAGGAAATATCCGAAAGCGAACGATTGGAACAAAACCTGACGAAAATCAGGAATACTGCCATCGCATCCGTTCAGGCGGAAAGCAAAGAAGTGCAGCAGCTGTTAAAAATCGCGCGGGATGAAAACCTGTCAAAACAAGAACGGGAAGCTGCTATAAAACGGCTAAACGAGCTATCGCCGGAGTACCTCGGAGGGCTTACGCTGGAAAAGATCAATACCGAAAAAGCGACCCAAGCAGTCAATACTTACATAGACAGTCTCATTCTCCTGGAAGAAATTAAACAGGCACAAAGTAAACTCAATGAATTACAAGAAAAACGGGACAATCTCTTAGAAAATGGAGCGGATAACTCCTTTTTGACAAATACGCTCGCCGGTCTTGCCAACATGACAAACAACTTTAAAACCTCATTGGGACTATCCACCAGCGCATGGGCTAACGATATTCTATACGACTACGGACAGGCGGGAGTGAAGCAGATACGAAAAATAGATACAGAAGTTGAAGCGGTCAATACGCATATAGAAGAAATGCGGAAAAAGTTAATACAAAATCAACTGCAATCAGGAAACAACGAGGTCAACAATAAAATCCCCGGCGGCGGAGACAAAGACAAAGAAGCCCTCAAAAAGGAAGAAGAAGCCCTCAAAAACGCTCTGAATGCCCGGCAAGCATTAATAAAAAAACAGTTTTTAGAACAGAAAATTGATGAAGAAGAACGGGTAATTACCGAAGAAGAATATCATAACCAGCTTTACGAAAGCGAAATAAAGTATCTCGCTTCTAAGAAAAAACTGCTGGAAGATTACAAGCAAGACACCGGCGAAGTTCAGAACGAAATCTACGACAAGATGATTAGTGAAGCTAATCGCCTTTACAAAGCTAAGCAGGATGCAGAAAAACAGGCAAAGGACGGGGATTTAAAAGCGCTTGACAGCAGCTACGAAGCTGACAAAGCTGCTATCAAAGAAATGTACTTATCCGGCGAAGTTAAGACGGAACAGGAATACAAAGACCGGATGCTGGAGGTCGAATTAGATTATTTGGAAAGTCGCAAACAGCTTTTACTCCTGTATGGTGAAGATACTTCTAAAGTAGAAGACCAGATTGCTGACAAGCGCCTTGATAAACTCAAAGACGAAAAGGTCAGAGAGCGCAAAGCCCAAGAAATCAAGATGGCAGGAACTACCGATAAGGGGGCAAAGCTGGATATTTTACAAGCAATGTACGATGCCGACCTTATCAACTATGAAGAATACGAAAAGCAAAAAGTTGCGTTGACAAAGGCTTATGAAAAACAGCGCGAGGATACTGCAAAAGCTGTTTTTCAGGTAATCGGCGAAGCTGCCAAAGCAGCCGGCGACATCGTTAACGGCATGATGGATCGCGAAATCAACAAAGTTACCGCCCGTTATGATAAACAAATTAAAGCAGCCAAAAAAGCCGGAAAAGACACTACGAAGCTGGAAGAACAGAAAGAAGAAGAAATCAACGCCATCAAAAAGAAATATGCCGACAAGCAGTTTCTTGCTGCCGTTCTCCAAGTAACGGCAACCACCGCCGTTGCTGCTATGGAAGCCTATCGTTCACAATTAACATTAGGACCCGCCGGACCGATACTTGGCGCTCTTGCAGCGGCAGCTACTATCGCCGCCGGTGCTGCCCAGATAGCTGTTGCCAGAGACCAACAACAGCAGGCAAAAGGACTGTATGGCGGTGGGTTCTCTGATGAATATGCCGAAGGCTATACCACCATGGGCAACCCCAAAGAAACCGCCGGTGTAATTCCCGTCCACAAGAATGAGTTTGTAATAAACCATGAGGGGGTTGCCAATCCGCACGTCCGGCAGTTCCTTGACGTATTCAATGTTGCCCAGAAAAGCGGAAATATCCGCCTGATTAATACCACGCAGATACTTGAACGTATCCGCACCACCGGTAAATATGAAGGCGGATACACGCAGGAAGTCTCCCATCCGGATAGTCCATCCGGATTCGGACAAAACGGCGACGACCTGAAAACAATTATCTTCCTGTTCAAAGAAACCAACCGCCTGCTAATGCTTATCAACGAAAAAGAGTTAACAGTCGATTCCCGCGACATCCGGGACGGACAAGAAAAATTAAAAAACCTTGAAAGAAACATAAGCAGGCAGCGTCAATGATGTCCTTTTTTTCAGAGCAAGGGCGGGCTACTTTTGCGTAAAATAACGAAATAATGAAACCACAAACGAAATTAAGCGCACAGCTTTATACAGCTTCGGGACTTACATTCTCAGGAGTAATCCTCTTGTTTATGGGCTTCTGGGTAAACCCCGCCGGAGTGATCGACCAATCCGTGCTGGTCGCCTTTGGCGAAGTTTCAACTTTCGCGGGCGGTTTATTCGGCGTGGATTATAGTTACAAAGTAAAACGATTCAAACAAAAACCCGAAGATGAAGACGACAACGACAAAAAAAGCAAGTAACCTGTATGCGCTAATGGCGCTTATGATCCTGTGTTCCGCTTGCTCAACTTCTAAGAGCATCCAACAAAACGCAGATTTTCAAAGACACGACAGCCTGCATAAAGAGTACAGCTATACGAAAGCGGTAGATTCGCTCGTTGCCATCCAGCTTCATAACATAGATGAATTGACGGTTATTCAAGAAACGTTTACCCCCGTCAGGGATACGAGCGGACTAGTAACCGGTTCCGTGCTGTCGGCAAGAATCCGGATTGTTTCGCGTAGCGAAAAAGATTCGACTGCCGTTGTTCTTCATTCCGAGAACGAAGAACAACAGCAGCAAGTATCCGCTACATCGGATACCAACCTGAACGTACAAATCGACGAAGAAAGAAAATCGGCGCCACCTTGGTTATTCTTTGTTTTTGTAGGCGTTATTGTTTTTCTCTTTGTCGGCAAACTCAAAGCGTAAGCATGGACATCTACAAAGCTATCCGCCGGATGCGGGAAATAAGCGAACAAAGCGAAACCTTCTCCTTCGCCTTCATGAGCTACAGCTACGAGCGCGGCACGAGTGACGGCGTGGTCAAAGTGGAACACGCCCGCCTTCGCAAGCAAACCGATACCGAAAAAAACCGCTTTGCAGACTACCAGCTGAATTACATCGACACCGACACCGCCGAATACGGCGCGTGCTGGCAGTTGCTTCTATTAGAATTTGACGGCAACGAATTGGAATTAAGCTGATACGGCAGTGGAAGAAATACAACAAGATATATGGGATATTGATTTTGAGCAGATCGTTCCTTGGAACGGCGCATCAGACACCGGACGCGATGTGCGTTTAAAATGGCTGCGCAATTTTTTGAAAGTCAAAGACAGTTTTCACGACCTTGACACGCTTATTCGCTGGGTTTATCAGGCTCTTTTGGATTATGCGAAAGAAGTCGAAAAGAAATACTTGCGCAAAGACATAGAAGATACCGCCCAAAAACTGATTCACTTCCTTGAAGGCATTGACGTAAAAGGTGAAACCGCTACGGACCGGTTACTTGTCCGTGCAAACGCCTTCTTCCGCGATACGCTTTCTTCCGAAGAGTTCATATCCGGCTTTCTTTCCGGCGAGGGCTGGTCACTGTTTTGGAAAGATTTTCTCAATGCTGCCGGAATCACGGAAAAGAAAGCAGCGCTGGAATTGGACGAAATTACCGTACGCGGCGCCATGCGCGTGTACGAACTTATTATATCCCAACTACGCGGAGAGAACGGCACGCACGTTATTACAGACATGATGCGCGTAACACGCATCGACACGGAAGAGAAAAAAATCTATCTCGATACCGAAAAAGGCGTATTGTATAATCCCTTCCGGGCGGGCGACATCCTGATGGTGCAGCGCTTCGGAGGATTGTCCGGAGAGGGCATAATCAAACAGTACGAATTACTTGTTACGGCTGCCGGTATAGGCAGCACGGGAGAGAACCGCGAAGATTGGATCGCTTATTCCACGTTTGCAGGCAACACGGATGACGTCGCCCCGCGCGATGTGCTTACCCGCGTGGATTCACTCACCGACTTGGACCGTAAGGGAATTATCAAGGAAACCAGCATCGAACCCGGCAGTCCGTATTTGGATGTGCTGTACGGCATGAAAACCAACCCCGAAAACGCTCTCAAGCTACGTCTTGGAAGGCTTACCGGTATCATTACTTACCTCTGGGGACAACTTGACGGTTACGGTCTATACAGTAACAACGTTTATTTAACCGGAAATTTCAGGTTAAACAACGGCGAAGATGTGCGCACCCGCTTTGAAATATTGGAAGGCAAGTTACAGAGCGCCATGCAGAGCGTTACATCCACCCTGACGGATGAAGATAATTTTTTAACAAACGCCGTTTTCAAGAATAACCTGACAGGCTGGGAACGGGAAAGCGATATACAGTTATTCAGCGTTACAGGCGTTCCGCTTGACCTCATTTCCGGGTTTTATTCCCTCAAAAGCGCCATTGCAGACGTAGCCGCTTATGACGGTCGTTTCATGCTCCGTTTGAAAAAAAGCTACATGCTTCAACGCAACGAATGGATTAAGAAGCCGGAAACGGACAGCAAACTGTATCTGACGATAAAATACCATTGCGACGAAGCCGGACAACTCACCGCCGGATTCGCCGGCAAAGACATCTACCTGAACAAGCCCATACCCGCCGCCGAAGGGTATCAGGTTATTGAGATTGCTGCCACATGGGATGGCAGGGGTGATTTTACGCTGGGTTTTACCGGCGATATCTACATTGAGCAGCTCACGCTCACCAACCACCCGCTGGAAGATTATGCCAAAAAGGTCTATACCCTTTTTGAGCAAACCGACGAACACATTTTACTCCTTGCCGGAAGCGTGGAAACGCTGGGCAACCGGGTAACAAGCAATGAAGCCTATTTGGAAGTTACCGCACAAATGATCAGCGCCGTTGCCACGCGGGTAACCACTACGGAAAGCGACATAAACGGCATTAAGACAACCATCAACACGGCGGGTTGGATCACAACGGCAGACGGTCATCAACTTTGGGCGAAGCATGAAACGGTAAACGCCCTTGGCAGCCGGGTAACTGTTGCGGAATCTTCTCTTGTTGTCAATGCCAATGCCATCAGCGCAGTTGCCTCTCGGGTGAATACCACAGAAGGCGACATCGCCGGTATTAAAAACACGATTTCCACCGCCGGATGGATAACCACCGCAACCGGAAATCAGCTCTGGGCAACTATTACAACGGTCAATGCGCTGGGCAACCGGGTAACAACTGCCGAATCGTCTCTTACAAACAATGCTAACGCCATCAGCGCCGTTGTGATGCGTGTAAACACCACCGAAGGCGACATTAGCAGTATTAGGAACACAATCAGTTCCGCGGGCTGGATAACCATGTCAACCGGAAATACGCTCTGGGCAAAGAAGTCTTTAGAAAACGGCAGCGAGATTATTTCGTCTATCAATCAAGATGCGAGTTCGATTGTTATTAAAGCTTCCAAAATCGACCTTGAGGGCGGTGTAGTTGTAAAAGGCACTATCCGCAATCCGTTCGTGCGCAACGATAGCACAATCTATCTTGGCGGTTCCGGCGGACAACTGAACTTAAAAAACTACGATCACGTAGTCGCTATTCAGGAAGGGAGTTGGAACGTGCCGATTTATTTGCCTTGGACACTGGAGCATAACGGACGAAGAGTCTGTATCGTAAACTATAAATGGGGCAGCACGACCAGCGCAGGTACAATGACCATATCCGCGCCATCCGGAAAATATTTTTTTGAAGACGGCGCTTCAAAGAGCAGCCTTTCCTTCTCCCGCGAGATGGTTGAACTGCTTGGATACGGTGATGACAGCAGTTTTTTCGGTTGGATAGTTGTCAATCGCATTGATATAATGCCTAACAACAAGTATGGGAGCGAGCAGAAATACCTCGCTCAAGGCTCTGTCGTCGTGTCTAAATCAGGAAGTAACAAAATAGCTTCACTACGATATAAAACCTTTAACGGTTCCGCCATGTCGGTAAGCCGAACCGACACAGGCAAGTATGTTGTAGCCCATAATTTTAATACTACCAATTATACCGTCATGCTAACGGGGGTATTTTCCTCCGTAGATGGAGACGACAAAGAAACATGGCCTATGCTTTACGTCGTATCCTCGTCTTTTTTTACCGTTCTCACGCAGGACGACCCCACGCAAAACGACGGCTCGTTTAATTTTCAAATGATCAGTACCGCCGACTGGAAATAACAGATTTATAAACTATAAAAAACTACTCGTATGAAAGTAAATTTTAACAAAGCTTTCACCAATTATAAGGGTGAACCCATCACGAAAGACGGCAAAGAGCAATTAGTTAAGGACGTGCTGGCTCCCGTTTTGTTCGACGGCAACTGGATAAGTTCCACTTCACCGGAAGAGAAGCTAAGCGCCTATAACCTTAGCCTGCGGATTTTCGCCGCGCAGGATGAGATTGAGATAACCACTGAAGAGGCTACGTTGATTAAGCGCGGTGCGCAGATTTTAACAGCCGGTGGCTACGCTCAAATTTATAAACTTATAGAAGGATAAAATGAACCTCACGGAAGCGGAAATACAAGAACTTGCCTCACGGGTGTCGGGTATTCTCCGGGTAAACTCGAAAGGCGTGGGAGAGTTGCCGGTGGCGGACTCACTCGCCGGTGTCCTCTCATTACCTACAGTACGCTTCAACGGAGGTATTGCGGAAGTAGTATTAGCCCCTGTTACCTTGTTGCAGCAAATTGCCATCGACAGCATAGAAGCTTCCATTGCAGCCGCCAACGCTGCAACGGGCAATGCCAATACCGCGACCGATAAAGCAAATACGGCTGCAACGAAAGCGGATACCGCAACGGGCAATGCAACCATGGCAATCAGTTCTATCGCTTCTTCTATTACTTTAGCTCTTGCAGCAGCCGAAGCAGCAAACCAAGCTGCTGCTTTAGCTCTTGCCGGATTGCAAGAACTTGACGGGTTCACTGAATTGGTCGCACAAGACTTGTCGCTGTCTCCCACACGCATGGAACTGACATATACGCAAAAAATAACATTGAGAAATCCGTATGTGCAGTATATCACAGCTAAATTGTTTCCGGCTTACCTGCCGCAAAATGTACTGTTTTTGCCCGAAAGCGGAGACTCGTTGCAAGCGGATCCCGTAAACGGCAAATTGGCTATTGTAAAAACAGGAAAAAGTTATTTCCATGTCATCCCGACAGGAAAAACCTCGTTACGCCAAACCATAGTTATAGAAGTCATACCATCCGTTTGCCGGAAAACCGGAACCGGAAACATCCGGTTAACCTCCGGCGGAGCTATTCGAATCACTTAAAACAAAATAAAAATGAGTAAAGTTTACGGTCGTGTATCGGATATTATGCGGGCAGGCAAAATAGCTGCCAAAGGACAAATAACCAATTTAAACCAAGGTTTCAAACTGAAAAACGGGATACCGTTTTCCCTGTATATCCGTCCCAAGACGGCAACGGATGCCGTGGACAGAATCATCAACTGCCAGCTTTATCAAGAGCCTGAAATATCCTCTGTGCCGGTGGGCTTCAATGATTGGCAACCGCTTGCCATCATAGAGTTGGCAACCGATGCCACCTTGCTGGACGAATGTGATGTGTGGTGGGGAGCCGGTGAGGAAGCGCAACCTTAATAATTGTATGAAATGGGAATACTAACAACCATAGGCAGGGGCAAAAAAACGACACGCATTATTCAGCTCCCCGCTCTGGAACTTCCACCGCCCGCACCGGAGGAAATACCCTTGGAACTTACCGTGTCTTATCCGGAAAAAATAAACATCCGGGATACCACGCAGTGGCAAATCCTTGCCAGCATATTGCCGGAAGCAGCCCAGCAAGAAGTCGCTTTTTTCGTTACAGGAAGCTCTATCGGTATGTCCGATGAAGGGTTTATAATCGTAACCGGTCAAGGAACCTCTTCTTTAACGGTCGTTTCCGTCCGCAATCCGGTATTGAAAAAAACGGTAAGCATCGAAGTAGAAAAAGAATCCGTCCGCTTTGCCGGAACTGCATTCCGGTTAACGGCAACAGGCGGTTTGCGTTTAACTTAACATTAATTCATTAAAAATATGGCATTAACATCAGACGAAGAAGCCAAAGTCCGCGCGTTTATAGTTGCAATGGAAAATGGCAAAAAGATTACCGATTTACCCGCAGCAACAGGCGGTATTGAGAGTTACAAAATTGAAGTGGTTGACCTGAGCGGCGAATCCAAACAGTTGAACCTGTTTAGCGCCATTTCGATAGTCAATAAAAAAATGGCTATCCGGCGTTGGAACGAAACGCTTTCTACCCCGGTGGGTGAAGTTTTCGGCAATATTGATTTTTTGCGCGACCTTCCCACCGTCTTGGGGCTTGGTTGCTACCTTGTAAAAGACGACCGGATACGCCGGAAACTTGACCCGACAAATCATTACAAATTTGCGGACGGCTCTCCGGCAGCCTTGAACGGCAGCATGGGGCAATATATGTGGTGCTGGAACAAACACTATTATTCATGGTGGAGAGACGGCAACTACATTTATGAAGCAGTAAGTACCG
>SNRY01000055.1_pt1 | contig 49810 bp, 25 predicted proteins | sample 4693421 | NCBI WGS metagenome assembly SNRY01 (sample SAMN11003215, study PRJNA524138) | termite gut metagenome | isolation source: Bacteroidetes bacterial symbionts from single cell of protist host amplifed... | host: Streblomastix strix ... | reverse complement strand
GTTATAAAGATGATGTCCTCCATCAAATGTTCTTTACTTCTATCCACACGCGGATCGGTCAACTCTGTAAAATAACTAATTGGTGTTTGCATAGCTCTTTTTTTCTACAAACGAAATAGAAAAAATTCTAGTATTTAAAATGTGTCAATATATTATTTAAGATGCGTTTGCCCTGCCTGAAAGGGTATCCTACTTTTGGGATACCCTCTTTTTTATTATAATGCGGTATACTCACATCTCTAAATATACTCCTCTCCCATTTTTAGCTGGACATCATTCACATACTTACGGATGATATGTTCCTCGTCTTTCTTACAGATAAGCAATACGTTATCCGATTCTGCCACTAAATATCCATCTAATCCGTCGATAACTGCAAGTTTATCTTTGGGAAGTACTATGATATTATTTTCGGAATTGTATAATAAGGATTGACCTTTCAATATCACATTGTGTTTTTTATCTTTAGGTGATATGTCGTATAATGAATCCCATGTTCCTAAATCAGACCATCCGAAATCACCAAGAGATACATATACGTTATCCGCTTTTTCCATTACTCCGATGTCAATAGAAATATTCGGACAGGTAGGGTATTGCTTGTCAATAAATAGTTTTTCGTTGGAAGTTCCATATATGTTTCTGGAATATAGCTTAGCAGTGAGTTCGGGCAATAGTTTTTCCATTGCTTCAATAATGGCGTTGACATTCCACATAAATAATCCAGAGTTCCAGTAAAATTCTCCACTTTCATAAAAGACTTTGGCTAATTCCAATTCCGGCTTTTCGGTGAAAGTTTTAACTTTATAAAGATTTTGCTTTTTCTTTTCAGCTATTTGTATGTAACCGTATCCGGTTTCCGGGCGATTAGGTTTTACACCGATGGTTAATAAATTGTTTGATGTTGATACAAAATCCAAGCCCTTTTCTACTGCACTCAGAAAGTCTCCTTCTTTTAAAATCAAATGGTCGGAGGGAGCTACCACAATATTGGCATTGGGGTTTATCGTACGAATGTGATAGGATGCCCATGCAATACAGGGAGCCGTATTTCTTCTCATGGGTTCTAATAGAATCTGTTCCGGTTTTAAATCGGGCAATTGTTCTTTTACCAAGTCTGCGTACAAATCATTTGTAACAATCAGAATATTTTCGGTAGGGATTATGTTGTTGAATCTGTCGAATGTCAATTGCAATAAAGAACGACCCGTATCCAAGAAATCTAAAAATTGTTTTGGAAGGGTAGTACGGCTAAAGGGCCAGAAACGGCTACCTATCCCTCCTCCCATAATAACACAATAGTTGTTTTTATTCATTATCGTTAGTTTTTACTAAAGTCTTTACTTCGGTAGTTGAGTATTCACGGATGAAAGGATTTGTTCAATTGCCGACAGTTCTTCATTTGCAAAGTCTAAATTTTGAAGTGTTTTCAAATTATCATCCAATTGGCGAACCGAACTTGAACCGACAATTACCGAAGTAACCCGTTCGTTTTTCAGTATCCATACTAATGCCATTTGTGCGAGACTTTGTCCGCGTTGTTGGGCTATTTGGTTTAATTGACGTATTACTGCAACTTTATCTTCTGTTACCTGTTCACGTTGCAAAAAGCCTGTAGAACGAGCGGCACGGGAATCTTCAGGGATACCGTTGAGGTATTTATCGGTTAATAAACCTTGTGCCAAAGGCGAGAAAGCGATGAAACCACAACCGTAAACATCCGCAAGTTGTAAGGTTCCCCTTTCTACTTCACGAGAAAACATGCTGTATCTGTCTTGGTGTATCAGGCATTTTACACCTGCGGCAGCCAAAATATCATACGCCTTTTTAGCCTCTTGCGGGGGGTATTTGGAAAGACCCACATAGAGGGCTTTCCCTTGATGTACCATATCAATAAGCGCCTGCATGGTTTCCTCTATCGGCGTAATTCCGTCATAACGATGGCTGTAGAAAATATCAAAATATTCCAACCCTGTACGGCTGAGGCTTTGTTCGATACTTGCCATGAGATTTTTACGTGAACTTCCGTCTCCATAAGGACCTTCCCACATAAGATGCCCTGCTTTGGATGAAATAATCATTTCGTCGCGATAACCGGCAAAATTGTTTTTCAGAATTTTCCCGAAGTTACGTTCCGCCGAACCGGGTGAAGGACCGTAGTTATTGGCTAAATCAAAATGGGTAATGCCATTATCAAAAGCATATTCTATCATGTCGGTGGCAACATCGAAATTGTCCACATCTCCGAAATTATGCCATAAGCCCAAAGATATGCGCGGCAGCATTAGTCCTGATTTGCCACAATATTTATACGTCATTTGTTCGCAATAGCGGGTTGAAGAAGGTATGTACATGGTATTTGCTAGAATTGAGTGTTATTTAACAATGTGGCTTCCGCCTCTTCTATACTATGGAAGTTAAAGTTGTTTATGATGTCTTGCATGGAAGCGATTATTTCGTCATTGCAAAGATTTCCGATACTCCCTTCATGTGTATGATGCACTTGTTTGTCGTGCGAGAAGTTTCCCGCTTCAATATCCAATCCTATTTTCTTATAGGCATCGCGAAAAGGAATTCCCTCGCCAACCAAACGGTTTACTTCTTCTACACTGAATATCAGGAGGTATTTCTCGTCATCGAGAATGTGTTCGTTTACTTTCAGTTCACTTATGATATAGGTAGTCATCAGCAAACAGTCTTTCAATTCTTGAAAAGCAGGAAGAAATATTTCTTTGATAATTTGCAAATCACGGAAGTATCCTGAAGGCAAATTACCAATAATCATCATAATCTGCTGCGGAAGTGATTGCAATTTATTGCATTTGGCACGAATTAATTCGAATACATCGGGGTTTTTCTTATGAGGCATGATGCTTGATCCTGTCGTGCAATCGTCGGGAAGTTTAATAAACCCAAAGTTCTGACTGTTGAACAAACAGGCATCATAAGCCAACTTTGAAAGTGTTCCGGCAATGCCGGCTAAGGCAAAAGCTACGTTTCGTTCCATCTTTCCCCGTCCCATTTGTGCATAAATCACATTATAGTTAAGTGATTCGAAACCTAACAAACGGGTAGTCATGGCACGGTTTAACGGGAAAGAAGATCCATATCCGGCAGCCGACCCCAACGGATTACGGTTGCACATCTTAAATGCTGCCTGCAAGAAAAGCATATCGTCTGCCAAACCTTCCGCATAAGCCCCAAACCAGAGTCCGAAAGAAGAGGGCATAGCTATTTGCAGATGCGTATATCCGGGCATCAATACCTGTTTGTGCCTTTCACTTTGGCTGATCAATGCATGGAAAAGTTGCTCCGTTGCTTGGGCTATCTCTTTTAGTTGAGTACGGGTGAAAAGCTTTAAGTCAAGCAATACCTGATCATTACGGGAACGACCGCTATGTATTTTTTTTCCTGTATCGCCTAAATTCCTTGTGAGCATCAGTTCCACTTGCGAATGAACGTCCTCTATGCCTTCTTCAATTACAAACTCGTCTTTTTCGGCTATGGAATATATTTTTCTTAATTCGGTCAACAACAATTGAAGCTCTTCTTTGGTAAGTAAACCGATACTCTCCAACATGATACTGTGCGCCATTGAACCCATGACATCATGTTTGGCAAGGTAAATGTCCATTTCACGGTCACGTCCGACGGTAAATCGTTCAATTTCCTTGTTTACTTGAATGTTTTTTTCCCAGAGTTTCATTTTTGACAAAGGTTAATAGAAAAACGGGGGATTGTTGGAAGTTGGAAAAAATAATCAGACATCTTTTTTTATTCATATGGTATTGTCGCCAACATTTCAACCATTTTTTCCAGCCCTTCTTGTAAGGGTTTTTGAAGAATACCCTTCATAAAGATATTGATTTCTGCACGAAGAGTTAATTTTATTTCGCATTTTTCAGCGGATACGGGCATTAATTGTATCCAAAGGGTAAAGGGTAAAGGAGATTGAACCGTTTCAAATTTGATACATTTAGACGGTTCGCGTTCGATGATTTTCAATATTAACTTACCTACGGAAGCCACATTCAGGCTAAGTGTATCAGCATCAAAGTTAAGATTTTCTATTTTTTCGTGAGGTATTTTTTCTTTGACACTTTCCAAATTACTCAAATCCGAAAGTTTTGTATATACACATTCCTGACCATAAGGTACTATCTTGACGCTACTTTCAAATTGGGTCATGTGTTTCGGTTCTCATTAGACAAATTACGATTATAATTGAAAATGGTTTATTAATAATAACTTAAATTAATTCTCCGGTTGCCAGTTTGCAGGAGATTCACGCCATTTCTCCAATGTTTTGATATCTTCTTTGTCAATGTATTCCGTATCTAAAGCTGCTTTTAATACCGTATCGTAAGTAGTCAATGTAACTAAAGGTACTTTAGCTTCTCTGAACGCTTTTACCGATACGTCAAATCCATAAGTAAACGAAGCTACCATGCCAATCACTTCACAACCGTCACGACGGATAGCTTCTACTGCTTTCAAACTGCTTCCTCCCGTAGATACAAGATCTTCTATTATTACTACTTTCATACCGGGACGAAGTTCTCCCTCAATGAGATTCTCCAATCCGTGATCTTTAGGAGTAGAACGAATATAGACAAAGGGCAAGTTCAATGTATCTGCCACTAATGCTCCTTGCGGGATAGCTCCTGTTGCAACACCTGCAATGGCATCTACTTGTCCGAAACGTTCTAATATGAGGCGTGTAATTTCAATCTTCACAAAATTACGGAGAGAAGGATAGGAAAGGGTTTTACGATTATCACAATATATCGGCGATTTCCATCCGGAAGCCCAAGTGAAAGGATTCGCAGGTTGAATTTTTACTGCTTTAATCTTCAATAGCTTTTCTGCAAATAGTCTCTCTAAAGTCTTCATAACGAAACAAACTTATATTAATTATAATTGCAAAAGTAGGGAAACAGAAACGATATGCAAAAGAATTATTATATAATTTTTTAACACAATAAGTTAAACAAGGATATCTCCGTTAGTTATAATTATTTCTTTTACTTTATCTTCGAAAACAATTGTATTGAAATTCTCTAATTTTTCTTTGTCTTCTTGAGTTTATTCACTGCTGCTTCCAATGATTCTGTCGGTGCTATGATGTTATAATCTTCCCAAAAATTCTCATCATAGAAGTTACTTACTTTGTCTGAAAGGGAATATTTATCGTTGAATACTAATTTATCCGGAATAGGAACTACATTTTGCTCTTTTCTATCGGTTACCACCATTTCGGAAACAATGGAATAGTTTGTAGAAAATAGTTTACGTTTCCAATCACAGCTAAACACAACTTCGCTACGGATATAACTTAGATAAGTACGTCCGTTTTGCTGTTTGTAAGTTACTAAATAGGATATTTCTTCGGGTTTAAAACGCAGATTAAACGGTTTTTTCTTAAGAATAACCCTCGTTACTTTATCGCGATCATCCATGCTAAGGTTAAGTTCCGCTCTTGAGAAAGCAAGGCTTTCTTCGTCAATGTACAATTTCCCGTACATTAGGGGATAAGGTAATATTATTTGTGGTTCAAAACTCACTACGTAGTGAGGACGCTCATTTATCATTGTGGACTTCTCCATTTTAAATTTATAGTCCGACAAGGATGCAGGGTCAAGCATTAAATTCCGGTTTTTTACCGCATCTAAGTAAACAGATAGATTTGGTCCTCCTTGCAATTTGACAATAAGAGTATCTCCCCGTTTGGGACTAAGCAATTGGCGACCCTTATAAACTTGTATTCTGTCTTGATTTATATCTTCGCTGTAAGCTGTTTTATATATATTGATAATAGCTTCCGATATATTGATGTAATTGTTTCTTTTTTTTATCGTTTCGCGATAGAAGCCTGTGAGTAGACTGGGATACGGACTATAATTATTTGCAACCTTATCAACAGCTTGTTCTACCAACTTACGTACATTAATACTTTGTACAATAATTTCTTGTAGCAAATTGATATGTGGGGTTAATTGGATTGTTATTTCTTTTACATCTTTATTGCCGATGGGAAATTTCTGATTATAGTAGCCTACGTGTGAAAATTCCAGCGTTCTTCCATATAAATTATCGTTTACCTTTATGGAAAATGCTCCATCGGCATTAGTTACTGTGCCTATGTTTGTTCCCGAAATGGAAATATTTACATATTCCAATTTCTTTTTGGTCTTTTGGTCTTTCACAATTCCATTGATAATTATGTATCTTTCTTCTTGCTGTGCTTGTGTAGGCGTAGTGATATAAACAAGCATAAAAAGAATCAAGAGAAATCCCGTAACTTTTGAATAGTTTGTTCGCATTGATGCTATTTATTAGAGTGAAAACCTTATGGTAAAAGTACTAATTTTTTAGTTGCTGAGATATTTTTTTAACAAGTTTTTTAGTTGTTAATATTCTTGTTATTTAGTTTATTAACCCGTAGTGCATTAATAATCTTATGGAGGTGATTTTGACCATTTCCTTTTTTGATTGTTTCAATGATTGCTCTCTCATACCCTTCATCAGCCAATATTACCTTTACAGAAGATCATAATTCTTTAAGAACCCGCATGAGTAAATTAGTCTGATAAATCTTGTTTACTCACTTCAAATAAAGATGCTATCGGCTGATTAGAAAACATTTTTAGAATTTTATTTTATCAATTTTTAAACAAGCTCTGATAAATCAGAGATTTTTATGTATGTTTGTGTCTTAGAATGTATAGAATAAAATTGATTATGAAACAAGTGAAATTTTTTATGATAGCTGCAGCTATCTTTGTAGGAATTACTTTTGACTCATGTCTTGACAGTGAAAATGAAAATGCCTGGGACGGATATGATTATGTAACAATTGAAGAGAGTGCATGGGGAGGATATATAACCCTCTTGGGAGATTTCTCCGGATGTACGTTTATTCCTTCTAATCCCAGTCTTTTACAGTTGCAAACAAATGAATATCCTGAACGTGCAAGGATTTTTTATAAACTTGCCAAGGATGAAGTTATCACTGAAGGAAAAACGGAATATAAAATAGAGATTGTATCATGTGATTTGCTGCTTCCGGTCAAGGATTTCAGCAGAACGGAAGACACAGGTGGACCAACCCCCACTCCGTTAATTCAACTGGACGCTCAAAACACATGGGCAGTTAATGATTATATTAACATTGGCTTTACTTTTCATACTAATGGAAAGACAACAGTGCAAAATTTTGATTTATTTGCGGAAAGCGTGGAAAGTAATACTTTGCATGTAAAATTAAATCATTCGGAGGAGGATGTGGTAGCTAATTACGAATCTCAAGGATTAATAAGTTTTCGTATTCCTTCGTTTACTCAGCTTTCCGAAATTTACTCGAGCCTGGATTTATCTAATATATTAATTCCCTTTGGAGAAAATAAAGACTCTATTTACATCAAGGTTACGGCAGAAGGGGATAATAATAGAACATTGGAGTTGAACCCGATAAGGGTGAAAATAAGAAATTAATCCTTATTATTGCATTATAGAGAATTATTTAAAATAATTTTAGAGCTTGTTTAATTTGATTGAAACATGTTTTATGAGAACTCCAAAGGAGTTATATATGTATAGAAAAGCCCGAATATGCCACTTTCTTCGACTCCTACAGAGTCGAATATTACTTTTATTTGCTGTTTCTATCAATATCCGAATCCGAAGGATTCTTTTTAAATAAATTTAAAACAGGCTCTTAATAGTTGCATTTTACTAATTCTTTTAGAATTGAAACAGGTTTCTATAAATATAAAAAATAAGCGTGCTGTTTTTGACTATGAGGTAATAGATACCTATACAGCGGGCATTGTGTTAACCGGTACGGAGATTAAATCCATTCGTATAGGAAAGGCTGGTTTGACAGATACATTCTGCTTCTTTTCGCAAAGAGAACTTTGGGTAAAAAACATGTACATAGCCGAATACTTTTACGGATCTTACAATAATCATACCGTCCGACGCGACCGTAAACTGCTCTTAAATAGAAAAGAATTGAGAAAGTTGGAGCGTGCTGTGAAAGAAACAGGGCTTACTATTGTTCCTGTGCGTATGTTTTTAAATGAAAAAGGATTGGTAAAAATTATTATCGCTTTGGGGAGAGGGAAGAAATTGTACGATAAACGTCAATCTTTGAAAGAGAAAGATGATCGTCGTGATATGGATCGTATGCTTAAACAATAGGCGTAAAATAGTATTGAACGTAAGAAAAAAGAAAAGCGGAAATACACGATTTGATCCTTGTATTTCCGCTTTTCTTTTTATTTGTTATATTATGGTTATCCCAGCGGTTTGTTAGGAGTTTTTATAGCCGGTTTGGCTATGCTGTCACGCATAGACGTATCGGCTTCGATATTCTTCATCCGGTAGTAATCCATAATACCCAGATTGCCTTTGCGGAACGCTTCCGACATGGCTTTAGGTACTTCTGCCTCTGCTTCGATTACCTTGGCGCGGGCTTCTTGAGCTTTTGATTTCATTTCTTGTTCCGATGCCACAGCCATGGCGCGACGTTCTTCCGCTTTAGCCTGAGCAATGTTTTTATCGGCATTAGCCTGATCCATCTGCAAAGCAGCACCGATATTTTTACCTATATCAATATCAGCAATGTCGATGGAAAGGATTTCAAAAGCAGTTCCTGCATCCAAACCTTTACGAAGCACAAGTTTGGAGATTGAATCCGGATTTTCAAGAACCGATTTGTGGGATTCCGAAGATCCGATTGACGATACAATACCTTCACCTACACGTGCCAGGATAGTATCTTCTCCAGCTCCACCTACTAATTGACGAATATTGGCGCGCACCGTAACGCGGGCTTTAGCTATTAACTGAATACCGTCTTTTGCTACAGCCGTAACAGGAGGTGTGTCGATCACCTTAGGGTTTACCGACATCTGTACGGCTTCAAAAACATTACGTCCCGCAAGGTCAATGGCAGTAGCCATTTGAAAAGAAAGTTCAATATTTGCCTTAGAAGCGGAAACCAAAGCGTGTACCACTCTTTCTACGTGTCCTCCCGCTAAATAATGGGCTTCGAGTTCATCACGGGTAATTCTATTCAAACCTGCTTTGTGCGCTTCAATCATACCCGGCACAATAACATAAGGCGGGACATTTCTTATACGCATTAAGAAAAGTTGTATCAAAGAAATATTCACTCCCGATACTTTTGCCGAAAGCCAAAGAAAGAAGGGAACATAGTGAAAAAAGATAGCCAAAAAGATAATAGCTCCAATGACTATTCCAGCAAGTACATAAAAAGAATCCATACAGTTTTTATTTATGATTAAACAATTTACAATTAATTACTCTCTTCCGTTTTATTTTATTCTTTCTACCAGAATAATTCCTTCAGTTATTCTATTCACAACGACAGGGGTCTTTTCATCCAAGAAACCGTCTATTGATTTCACTTCCGTAACCGTTCCGTTTATTTCAGCATGCCCGATTAATGCCAAACGGGTGGTACATATTCCGGTATCACCCGGCTTTACTCTTTTTTCGGCAGGTTTGCTCACGGTAGAAACAATGTTTTCTTTTAATGCAATTTTATCCAACATTTTCGACCGCATGAATAGCACTAACGAACCTATACAGGTAACGGCAGAAACGGCAAGCGTAATACTTCCGCCCGTATTCCCCAAATGAACAAATGCGTAATAGTTGGCATACACAAGACATCCGATTGCAGCTATTCCTGCAATGCTAATACCGGGAATAAGAAACACTTCTACCAGAAACAATACAATTGCAAAAACAAGAAGTGCTGTGATTATAATTATATCCATATTATTACTTTTTAGTTATATTTTTTTCTTCGTAGCGCACATTTATAATTAATTGGTCTAACTCTTCCGACATTTTATATACTCGTTTCTCCAGATCAAGAATACCGGGAACCAACTTGTTTTTTCCTTCTTTATTGGTATTTGCATATTGTTCACGTTGTTTATTTAGTTCATCTGTTCGTTGTTGGTAATCTCTTTCCAATTGTCTGTATTTGATGAACAATTCACGGGCATAAATTGATTTAAATTCATTGAGACTGTAATAAGTATTTTTATCATCTATTATAAACTCAAAATCAATTACCTTCTCTTTTTTCGGTTTCTGACTAAGTGCTTTTTTTAAAGAAGCTTTTGCTTGGGCTACTACTTTTTCGTCTTTCCAAGTTTCCTTTAATGAGCGAAGTTGAGACAAACTTATGATATCTTTATGCTTCATCGACTCATAATTATATGTTTTCTTGAACTTATTGGGAACAAACACATATACGCAAACCTTGTTGCCGGATTGGTAACGGTCGGATGCGAACCATCCGAGATTATTGTATTCGTCTATCGCATACATATAATCATTGAAAGAGGAATTAAACGGCATACCTAAATTCTCCGGAGCCAGGTAGGATTCTGCGCTGGAATTATAGCGGGTCACAAATATGTCATATCCACCAAGAGAGCCACTGCCGTCAGAGGCATAATAGATCGTAATTCCATCAGTCAGTACAAACGGATAGTTTACATTGGCAGAATCGTTAATTACGTTCGGTAAAGGAGTAGGTTTGCTCCACCCGTCCTGCATTTTTATTCTGGTATTAATGCTTAAGGTGTTGTCATTGCCTCGTTCACTGTAATATACAATATTCCCAAGTTCCGTTTCGTAAACGGTAGCTTCACTGTTACCGCTTGTTTTAAAGAATTCTTTATGGGTATATAGCTTACCGGATTCTTCACTAATTTTGTATGCTTTCAGGAAATTTTCCTTGTCAACGACAAAGCTGTCGATAATACATACATCTTCTATTCCTTTCAACATGCGGGCATATATTTTACATTCGTCGAGAAGTTTTTCCGCTTCATAAGTGTCCTCTTTCTTTTTTTTGAGAAGCCCGATATATGTTTCATAGCATCTGACGGCATCATCAAAATACCACAATTCCTTGTATGCTTCCCCCAAGAAGAAAGGAGCATTTTGAATCTCTTTCTTCATAGCTAATTCCAAGGGTTTGATTGATTCTTCCACTTCATCGGTTTTTAAACAGCAGACACCGTACCAATAATTATAGCTTGCATTTGTTGGTGTACTTTTCATATATTTCTGAAATACCGGTTTGGCTTTATCGTATTGTTTATTGATAAACATTGTCTTAGCTTGTTCCAAAGTTTGTGCGGAAAGTGGTAAAATACTGCAAAGCAGAAAAAAAATCAAAGGAAATAAAGCATACTTCTTCATATTCATGGCTTAACGTTCGTTGATTTCAATGTGCTAAAATACATAAAATTTAGATATAATACAAGTTCCTATTTTACACATAGAAAAAGAAGGAGGATTGACTATGGATACAAAAACGTTGCAATATACGTATTTTTAATGATATATTCAAATGTATATGCTATAAAAATAGGGCGCGGCAGATTCAATAATGTTTCCGATATCGAACTCACGTTAATTAAATAAAAGCTTATAAACGAGAATAGTTTACATCATATTGTTATAATTTTACACCCTGCTATTTGCTCTTAGAATGAGGCAATTAAAAATTACCCAAAATGCCACTAACAGAGAGAACCTCTCTTGACAAGTATTTACAGAAAATCGGGTGTGAATTGATACATAAAAATAAATAATATGAAGAAGATGTTTTTATTAATCGTTTTGCTTGTTTCATTTTTTGGAGCAGGATGCAACGAACAGACGCATTTTATTTCCGATACAGGCGAAAGAGCCGAAGTGGAAAAAGACTTTCAAGCAAAGCAAACTACGCTACCTACCGGTGATTTATTTGCTGTATTCGATGAACCGATGACCCTTGCAGAGAAAGAAGCCTTGACTTTTTTATACGCATACAGTCCGGTAGGAGATCTTGCCGATTACTCCGATGAGTTTTATCTGAAGAACATTCGCTCTTCATTTGATGCAAGAAAGGAAATGCCTTGGGGAAAAGATATTCCGGAGAATGTATTCCGTCACTTTGTACTACCCATTCGGGTAAACAATGAAAATATGGACGAAAGCCGTATGGTTTTTTATGAAGAATTGAAAGACCGCGTGCAAGGGTTGTCGTTGTACGATGCGGTGCTGGAAGTGAACCACTGGTGTCATGAGAAAGTGATTTATACTCCTTCGGATGCGCGTACAAGTTCTCCATTAGCCTCGGTAAAAACTGCTTATGGGCGGTGTGGTGAAGAATCTGTTTTCACGGTAGCGGCTCTTCGTTCCGTAGGTATTCCTGCGCGTCAGGTCTATACCCCGCGCTGGGCGCATACGAACGATAATCATGCCTGGGTAGAGGCTTGGGTGGATGGTAAATGGTACTTTATGGGTGCCTGTGAGCCGGAACCTGTTTTGAATCTGGCTTGGTTCAACGATCCCGCTTCACGTGGCATGCTGATGCATACCAAAGTCTTCGGACATTACAATGGACCCGAAGAAAGTATTTTGTTTACCGATTGCAGCACTGAAATCAACGTAACGGACAATTACGCTCCTACAGCCAAAGCAACCATTATTGTTGTGGATAAAGACGATAAACCGGTAAACGAAGCCGATGTGGAATTTAAGATATATAATTATGCCGAGTTCTATACCGTTACGCGGAAAACAACCGATATGGAAGGGAAATGTTTCCTCACTGCCGGTAAAGGAGATATGCTGGTTTGGGCAACGAAAGACGGAATGTTCGGTTTCGGTAAAGTTTCTTTTGGTAAAGACGATACTATAAAAATAGTATTGGACAAGAAACCGGGCGACCCGATTTCCCTTTCGCCGGATATTGTTCCGCCGGTTGGAAAAACTGCAACGATAGCGGTAACCGAAGAACAAAAAGAGAAAAAAAAAGAACAATTGCGCAGGGAAGATGAAATTCGGAATAGCTATGTATCTACTTTCTATCCGGAAGAAAAAGCCAATGCGTTGGCAAAAGAATTGAACTTGGATGCTGCCCAAACCATTAAAATTATGATAGGTAGCCGTGGCAACTGGAAAACATTGGAAACCTTTCTCAGTAACGCCAAAGAAGAAGAGCGCACTACGGCAATCACTTTACTAAAAGTATTAAAACCTAAAGATTGGCGTGATGTCTCCGAAGATGTGTTGTCCGACTGTTTGGAAAACGCTCCGCAAGACAAAAGGGAGATATTCGACAAGTACGTGCTAAACCCGCGCGTGGGCAATGAAATGCTGTCTCCTTACAAATCGTTCTTCAGAAGTGTGATTGACAAAGAATTAGCTGCCCAGGTTAAAAAAAATCCGCAAATTTTGGTAGAATGGGTAAAAAATAACATCACCGTAAACGATGCACTCAATCCGCAACGTATCCCCGTAATGCCGGCAGGCGTATGGAAAGTATGCACGGCAGATGCCAATTCTCGTAATATATTCTTTGTGTCCGTAGCTCGCGCATTGAATATTCCTGCACGCATAGAACCGGTAACAAGGAAAATTCAATATTATGACAAAGCAAAATGGATAGATGTGGATTTTGAATCCACGACTCAGACAATTACTCCGCAAGGTTTGCTTTCCGCTTCATACAGCCCCATTAAAACATTGGACGACCCTCAATACGAAGGTCATTTTACCGTTGCCAAGATATTTCCAAGTGGAAAGTTGCAAACATTGAATTTCAGTGTCAACAATAATATAGATATGGGTCCCGGAAATACATGGAGTGCTTTGCTTAAAAAACCGCTTCCGATAGATGAAGGCTATTATTTGTTGATAACCGGAAACCGTATGGCGAAAGGAAACGTATTGGCAACTGTAAATTCGTTTGAAGTGAAAGCCGGACAAAGCACAAAAATAAATCTGGTGATACGTGAAAGCCTGGAAGACATTCAGGTAATAGGTAGTATTGACGCTGAAAATAAATACAAACCTGTTGATGCCTCCGAAGAAACAAGTATTCTTAATACTACGGGGCGCGGCTACTTCATCATTGGTATTCTCGGTCCGCGTCAAGAACCAACCAATCACGCCATGCGCAATATTGCTACCATTGCTTCGGATTTGAATATGTGGAACCGTAGCATCATATTACTATTTAAGAGTGAGGAAGATTGGAAGAGTTTCGATAAAAATGAGTTTGGCGCATTGCCCGGAACTATCACTTATGGTATTGATGAAACCGGTAAAATCACCGGCATGATAGTCGAAGCCATGAAACTAACGGATAAGAACAAGCTACCCGTTTTTATCATTGCAGATACCTTTGGGCGCGTGATGTATGTGTCGCAAGGGTATAATACGAACATGGGGGAACAACTGATAAAAATAATACAGAAGATATAAGCTTTTTCTCAATCCGTATATATAAAAAAGCGTGTAAATCATCTGAATATTGATTTACACGCTTCTTTTATACAATGCTTCAATCGTATTTTTTACACGGCAAACAGTAGTAACAGGTTGTAAATACTCGTCAATAGTAACCGTTCCTCCCATTGATACTTCAAAATCACGATGAGTCATAGCGCTTTCTTTGTTTTCGCGGGCAGAGAAATGAAATTCTTTTGCACCGGTTTCAGTGGCAATACGAGCAATGTTTTTTTCGTTGATCCCGCAACCCGGCATGATGACGATGCGATCGCCCGCTTGTTCCACAAGTTCTTTCAGTAATGGGATTCCTGCTTCGGCAGTAGGTTTTTGTCCGGAAGTAAGTATACGGTCGCAGCCCAATTCTATGAGCTGCTCCAATGCTTCGTGCGGTCGGATACATTTGTCGAAAGCACGATGGAAGGTAACGGACAGTCCCGTTGCAGCTTTCAACAACCGGTTAGTGGCTTTAGTATCAACGTTTCCGCCGGTAGTGAGGCAACCGAACACAACGCCGTCCGCTCCGGCATCACGAGCTACGAGAATATCCCTTTCCATGCTTTTCATTTCGGCAAAAGTATATAAGAAATCTCCCCCGCGAGGACGGATGATAACATGCAGTTTGATGGTTATTAATTCCCTGGCAGTGGCAATTTCGCCATACGAAGGGGTAGTTCCTCCTTCGGGTATCCCTGCACAAAGCTCTACGCGCCAAGCCCCTCCTTCTTGAGCAGCTACACAACTTTCGGCGGAGTTGGCACATATTTCGGTTCGATACATAATTTCTTATTCTTGTTGGCTAAAGGATATTACAAGTATTTCACTGTCATCTCCATGTGTACCTGTTGCTTTATCTTAACTTGTTCTTATAAAAATGCGGACCTACTTTCAAACAGAAAAATAAAACAGAAACCACTACCAAGCAAGCTCCTATAAAAAAAGCTACTGCAAATGAAGCATATTGGGCTACAAGACCACCCGCTATTAAACCGATACCGATACCCATGTCCCATGAAGTCAGATAAGTAGAGGTAGCTGTGCCTCGTTTGTTGTTCGGAGCTAAACTAATGAATAAAGAATTGTAAGCCGGAAATACGGTTCCGAAACCTATTCCTAACATCAGGGAAATAAAGAAGAAAAATACCTCTGTAAATTGTGGATAAGTCTTTGTCAACAGACTACATGCCGACAATGAAAAAAAGCAGAAAAAAAGCAGTAACAAACCCAATATAATAGTTTGGGTAGTCCGTCCCTTATCCACCTGTTTTCCGGAGAACATGCGCGAAACAGCCATACCTATCGCCATAAATGTAAAAAACATACCGGTATTGAGCGTAATACCTATTTCTTCTTTTGCATAGATAGCTACGTAAGTATTAGTCATACCATAAGGCATGGAAATCAGCAACAGAGAAAGACCGGCAGGAATACCTTTCAATAAGACAAAACGGTCTAACGAAACAGGCTGATGCTCCATCGGTATTTTAGGGGGAGTTTTCACTAAACAAGCCATAATAAAGCCTATCGCTCCCGAAACCATTGCACAAAAAAAGATAGTATTCATCGAATAGAAACCATGCATAAAAAGTCCTGCCATCGGTCCGATGCTCATTGCTATGTTGTTTGTCAAACCGTAATATCCTATTGCCTCACCCCTGCGGGAAGAAGGAGTAATATCTATCACGATAGTGTTGCCTGCCACGGTTACCATACCAAAAGCGAAACCATGCATAATACGCAGTATAACAAACGCAATGAGATAAGCCGCTACGGAATAACCGGCAAAGACAATGGCAAAAATACAATAAGTCAATAAATAAAGAGGTTTACGCGAAAATGTATCAAGAAGATAACCCGAAAACGGACGAATGCACAATGCAGCTATCGTATAACAAGAAAGGACAACGCCGACAGTTCCGTTGTTTACGTTGAACATTTCCTTCAAATAAAACGGGAGTACAGGTAGTATCAAGTAAAAGCCAAAAAACAATAAGAAGTTGGCAACTAAAATAAAACAGAAATTGTCGGTAATAAGTTTGTCTTTCATTTGGAATACATTTAGCATCAACAATCTGCTGGAAATCGTTATTCGCCGACGTGCAACGCGACAAAAAGAAGCGAGAATGAATAAAATTGGAAAATGTTACTTTTGTTTTATAACGATACGTTGCATATTTCATTTTTGTGTCTATACGATAAAGAATCAACCCATCATGTTCAATACCTTTACTTTACCGTAACTTTCACCGGATCGTTCCGCCTCTTTTTTATTTCGGGGAACAAATTTTCGCCAAATATAGCCTTTTCTTTTTCAATATGTTTTTCCAAACGATTAAAAAAATAAATAATACATCTTTGCTTCCCACACGCATGTTTAGGGCTTATGCCCGTATTTTGTCCGATCGCTATCCGATTCATGTCCGATCCATATCCGATTCCCAAGCGGAGATATATGCCCGAAAAAGCCCCTCGAATACGCTTCGGATGGGTTACAGACCACCAAGAGAATACAAAAGAAAGTGTCAAAAAATTAGGCAGCTTCAACGTTTTTTCATACCTTTGAATCTTCAAAAACGTATTTAACTGTTTCGTCGTTCTGCTTCTTGGTAAATTTCCCTCATTCGTTCCCGTAAGGAGAGAGGTTCGATTATTCTCAGAGACCAGGAACGCGACATGAGTTCCATGATAAAATCGAGTGTAATAGATATATAAAGTTCCACAATAACGCCTTCATTTGTTCGAGTCAGATGTTGAGAGGGATAAATGGGCATGGCTTCGATGTAATTCCCGTCGCGGTGATCAACGAAGAACGTAATGTGCTGCGGATACTCGTCGGTAAACATGGCAAAGCAATGTTCGTACTTTTTCTCCCAATCAATGTCTCGTTGGGGTGTAAACTTTTTTGGGGACAATAGTTGTATATCAGAAATACGGTCGAGCCCGAATGATTTGGCTACGTTATGGTTACCGTCTGCATCAAATCCAAGCAAATACCATCGTCCACGGCTTTCTTTCAAGACATAAGGTTCTACGGTGCGGATAGCAGATTCTTCGGGATAGAATTTCTTGTAGTAGAATCTGACCGGAGTGTTTTCCTTAATCGCTTCTTTGAGTGGTAAAAGATGTTCCGTACCACGGCTGCGTCTTTTTTCAGAAAGCATATAGGGAGGTACACCACTATCTCCTCCCACGGAGCAAAGCACATCGAATGAGTCTAAGATACGCTCTATATCGGAATAACCATTGGATTCATCCGCAGTAGGGATATAATATCCTTTTTGCACGGAGCTGTATTCAATATCCACACGAAGACCGCGGATTTCCCGGATATCCTTTTCTATCACACTTGCCGAAGTCCCGATGTTATATATCGCATGATTATGAAATTCTCGTTCCACATGCTCTTGAATTGCCTTAAACGTACAATAAGGATTCTTTCTTATAAAACGTATAATGAAAAGATAGCGTTGGATATAAGCTGTTATTTTAGACATAGCCGCACAACTCAAGTAATAAGGAATTATCAAACTTAATGGCAACAAATATATTTAAATTTTTTAGAAGCCGGTCTAAAAAAAATCGGATAAGAGCATTTTTTATATCAGTCCGTTGTAGTTTGGAGGAGTACTGCCATATCTTTGTACAATAAATAAATGTCTCATTCAAAATAAGACAATCATGAAATAAGAAAAACAACAGTTTTTGAGTAGAACATTTTATTGTATGAAAAATAACGGTTACATTTGTCACGCTTGCTTGCAAGTGCGAACTGACTTGTTATTTTTAATGTACGAGGAAGTGTTTGATTTCATATTCTCGAAGGAAAATTCCGCTAAATTTTTTAAGGAGGGAATAAGATACTCATCCACGTCATATTTGTTTATATGGCGTGGGCTGTTGCTTATTTAATCCTTAGGGTCTTAGCGGAGCCTTCTTTCTTGAATAAGTTAGCAGACCCACGCTTTCTTTATTTTATAGCTGTCTTCTTTGGGGCTGAGAAGGTAAAATAAATTAAATAATACTATGTTAGACGATCTGAAAGTATTCAAAAGTTTATTTTCTACTAATGATGCGTTTGTAGAACATGTTGTTCAAAGCATTTATTTCTTTGAGCCAGCCATAGTTCAATACCAAACCAAAGTGATTTTTATGTGCAGTGTATCTACAGAGATTTCATCTGAACTTTGGTTGCATGATTGTAACGTCTGAAAATGAATATGTTTTCTTGGAATGTAATCCTAACGGGAAATGGCTTTGGATAGAAATAGAAACGGGATTGAGGACTTCGAAAGGTATAGGAAGAAAATTGATAAGAGGGGGGAATAATTAACGAAGTAAATAGACGCTTGAAAAGGACTTTTAAACAAACAAGGCAATTATTAATAATTGATTGATTAATTACACAAGATTAAAATTATGGGCTTACTTAATTCGTTGTTCCAAAACTCATCCACAGAAAAACAGATGTATGAGGTGAAAATCAAAGGTTCTATCCAATGTAACGGACCTAAGATAATTAACACAGTTGTTTTAATGGATAAAACACAAATGGAAATGTTTACCGGAAGCAAACGTTACGAAGCTATTGAAGGCTGGATAAAAGCTAACTATCCCTCCGCCAAGCCACAAAGCAGCTATCGAAATTTCGGAATAGAAGTAAAACAGGCAAAGAAATAATATATCAATAACAAAGAACTTTCAAAAAGGTGAGTGAGATAACTACTTTTCAATATAAACAATATAAAACATGATTGCTATGGATATTTATGAATTATCGAATGTTGGAGCACAAGAAGCATTTTGGTGGTGGTTGCTTTTCCCTTTAGGAGGGGGTATTATTGCTGCTTTAGGGTCGTCTGATAAAAGTGGCTTGGCTGTATTAGGTATGGCGGGTGCAGGTAAAACTACTTTTTATAATTATCTAAGAAAAGAAGAGGTTTTCGGACAAACTGGTATACGTGATATAGATAAATTTTCCATTGAATTTAAAAATGGGAAAAAGATTACCATAAAAAAAGGACAAGATATAGGAGGTCGTGAAGGTTTTATCCCACAATATGAATCAATGATGGAAAAGGCAAATATTGTCTTGTTTTTTTTTTGATGCTTATAAATATTTAACCGATATACAATATGCTCGAGAAACTAACGCACGAATAGATTTTATTAATAGAAAAATGACAGATGAAAAGATTCTTCGTACTGTAATTTCTTATGCAGATAAATTTAGTGATAGAAACCAAGCAATCACAGATATAATAAATAGCATCGGAGATAAATATGATAAATTCTTTTTTGACCCCCGAAATCATCATTTCGTAAATTTAACAGATGAACAGGAGATACAAAACTTGGTAAATAAACTGTTTGTAACAGAGTAAAAAATGAGAAATAACACTACACATATTACTTTATGGGTTCAAGATGATATTGATTTATCCCATGAAACCTGTTATGTTGATAAAGAAAAGAAAGATGATATTCAAACGTATCTTAGTAACATAATAGAAGAACGTCGTAAAGGGAGAAACTTGTTGCAAAAAGGTAATTTACAACTTTTTCAAATAAAAGATGGGTATATCATTCAAGGGTGCCATGTGGAAAAAGATAATTGGGGAAGACGAATTGCTTTTATGTCTTTGATTACCGGCGTGCGAAACATTGATGAAGCTATTGGTTTATTAGAGGATAGTTCTAAATCCATTAAGCGAACATGTTTACCTGATGATATCAAAGAAATAAAAGAAGCAGGGAAAAAACAATGTATAGATAAAAAACGATTCATAGTTTTAGCTATTTTAGTATTAATAATAATTGTAATTATTCTATGTCAGAAAAATTTAGTAAAGATGTGATTTATCTCGTTGAAGATGAGAAGTCCATTAATTATAAATATGAAAAAAATTATGATAAACTTGATGGAAACATACAAATTTGTTCTTATGAGTATGATGCTCCGATATTAAAAGAACAATGTCGTATTATTTCAAAAAAACCATTATCCAAAGGTGATATTTTAATAAAGCACCCATACGAAGACAATTGTTATATCCATATTGAAGAATCTGAAGACGTAATATTCAAATATAAATGTAATAAAATTAGTGATATTGCACGTTTACTTGGGGCTTCCAAATGTAAAACCACTTTAGAGTTACAAGAAGAAGGAGAAAGAACTTTTGAGATAAATGGTGGTACTACGACAAAAAAGGCAAGCTTAGATATGTATTACAAAACAGAAGAAAGCAATAAATTAACAAAAAAATATGCTACAGAGGATATATATGCAGAAGGAAATTTATCATTTACACAGGAAGGATATGAAGAAGCACAAAAAATAGCAAAACTTTTTAATGATTTGGATATACATGGTTTAGTAGAGAAGCGGAGTCCTAATCATCCCAATTTGTTGAAAAAAAGAACAGTTTCAGTAGAATTAGCTACTGAATTTAACCATTCCCTTGATTGTGCAATTACACTGAAAGCATTGCCTATATTTGCTTTGTCTGCTCAAATTAATAAAATTGTAAAAGAAAGCAAAAAAGTCTTGTTTAAAATGGAAGTTGAATTTTATTAAGATATTCATAGCAAGTATGTGATATAATTTAATTGATATAATTTATTTTTGTATCTTTCTAATTTACAGAATAATACAGCAAATAATAATATAAACTAATTTCAATTTAGTACTTATATTATTATTTTAATATATTAATAAAATGAAACTTGAATTACAATTATCGGAAATAAAATATTTTATAAAAAATTTCTCTAAGCATTTCATAAAAATAAGTTATGTAGAATGTAATAAACTAAGTGTCAATTTTCTTTTTATAGCAGATGTCAAAATAACAATAAAAGAGGTTCATAAATATTCTGTAGTGCTAAATTACATACCGAGTTTAGCTGCAAAATTATCTTTGCCAAAGATTATAAAACTTCTGGATACTTATAACGATATTTTGTTGTGGGATACCTCTAAGAAAGAAATTTGCATAAATTTCTCACATATTGATGCACTAAAAGAACTATTAAAAACATATCATATTTCCATTTTTGAGATTCGAGATAATGGTTTCTTTTTAGAACTAGTAAATTAACCGATGCTTTTCTATCTCCAGCCGCCACTTCGCTTGGCTGGGGCTGATATAATTTAGGCTCAAAAAAGAATTTACAATGCTAAAAAAGAGGTATAAAGTTAGGTAGTTATATTCTTTTTTTGTACTTTTGGAATACGTTTTTGAGAAACTTGTAACTTTATTTAACTTATCAGCCAAACCTTTGACTTATGATTACAACCTTTCCTCTCGGCTCTTACAAAGGACGCATCGAAAACATAGCGGCATACATTAGATGTGGCAAACAAGTATTCCGAAGCATCAACAACAGACCCGCCAATCCACGCACATTCTCGCAGATGCGACAACGTACAAAATTATCAAATATTCTCTCGACGTATCGTATCTTGTCTTCTTTCGTTCGTGAATCTTACCAGACACGCCCTCCCTCCCTAACGGCTTATAATGTGTTTGTCAAGAACAATCTAAAAGCTACGGAAGTGTTTTTAGATAAAGGAGAGGCGTTGGCAGAAGCTTGTATGGTAGTCGAGTTTAATATTTCAGAAGGAACACTCCCCACCATAGAAACAACAGTTTCCGGTAACCGATTAGTTACCTCTCTGCAACTTCCTTTGGGGGTTTCGATAAATGAAGCCACAACATTGGGAGAGGTTTCCTTTTCGTTGGTAGGTTGTAACGCTTCACTTCGTTATGGAGACAAGATTTCTATCTTGTATCTGATGCAGGTACGTCCCCAAAGAGAAATTAACTTTTATATGCCTCATGCAGAATTAAAGTTGTATGAGTTTGTTTTGAAGCCTGATTCCCGTATTCCTTTTTATACATTAGTAGATGAACGCCTTTTCCGTGTCAAAGACGGATATATAGGTACAGATGAATATGTAGGTGAGGGCGCTGTGGGGTATTATGTACACAGTCGAAAGACGAAGCGTTGCACGGAATATTCCACGCAGTCGTTGGTATTGCTTCCCGGTACGGTGTTGTGTCGTACTTACGGTTCCGTTAAGAAATCGTACGAAGCTGTTGCAAATTACGGGGCAAAGGAGAGGGTAAGAGTTGAAAGTGGAAAATTGAAAGTGGAAAGTGAGGAGTTAAAAAAGGATAAAGTTACGGCAGTAAAAGTAGATACAAACAAAAGAATGGATACAATCGAAACAAAAGGAAGAGACTTCGTGAAAGAACAATTAAAAACAGAACGAGGAAAGAAAGTTAAAGGGGAAGAAAAAAGGGAAGCAAGAAAGTAAGCATGCAGGAGAGCAATATGACTGATATGCATCCGAACGATATTGAGTCGCTTGAAGTATTAAAAGATACTTCTGCTACCGCTATCTATGGTTCGAGAGGTGCGGCAGGGGGCCATCTTAATTACCATAAAGGTGATAACAAAGAACCATCTATTACCTACAATGATTTCTTTACGCTTCAACATTTTTCAGAATGCCAATATAACAGAGCCAACAACAACCTATCTAATCAGACTTTGTCCAGTGTTCGTTTAGAGTTGCTGCGGGAAGGCATTCAAGATTACGAAAAGATAAAAAATTCTTTCCGATGCTCAACTCAATGCTAAAGTGCAGCAATCTAATGCTTTATCAAGGGACTAATGCTACCGTACTTGTCAGCAAAGGAGAATCTTCAATTAAATTAACGTGAGTTCGGGATAAGGCATTATTTATATTATTTATTATCCATAAAACAACAAGCAATATGTATTTATCAAAGCAAAACAATATCATTTTCTGTTTTTTACTTTGTTCTTCTTTGTTCGGTTATGCTCAAACAGAGAAATTTCCTTTGGGAAACTATGAAGAATTAACCGATGAAAAGGCATACGATGGCATTGATATATGGAGTAAACAAACCGATACTCAATTAAGTTGGGGGACTACGGACACACGGTATATCAAATTGAACGTCCCTTCTATCCGGAAAGGACTTAATTTTTCGGCAAAAGCATGGAAAGGAGAACGGGTAAATGCACAAGCCGTTTTGTGGACAAAAAAAGACTTATCGAATGTAACGGTTACGGTTAGTGATTTAAAGTGTGGGGCTTCAGTGATTCCTTCCTCCGTAATAAAAACGAATTTCGTCCGCTATGTAATGACCGACGAACTGAATAAAGACGGAGAAGGCGCTTGCGGGTATCGTTTGAATAAGGCTGAATGGGATTCTTCTTTAGTGGCAGATGTACTGGATATTGTAAAACGAATAGACGTTAAAGCCAATACAGTGCAACCGGTTTGGGTAACTATTTGGATACCCTCCGGCACAAAGGCAGGAAAATATAATGGCAAACTGACTGTTTCGGGAGAAAACACCTCCCCGATGACATTAAATATTGATTTAGAAGTACTGAATCGCACACTTCCTTCACCTAAAGATTGGCATTTTCATTTGGATTTGTGGCAAAACCCTTATTCCGTAGTGCGTTATTATCAGGTTCCTTTGTGGAGTCCGGCTCATTTCGATGCTATGCGTCCTATCATGCAACTATTGGCAAATGCCGGTCAAAAAGTGATTACGGCAACGATTATGCACAAGCCTTGGAACGGACAAACCGAAGACCCTTTTGATGCGATGGTGGGCAAAACAAAAAAAATAGATGGAAGTTGGGTGTATGATTATACCATATTTGACCAATGGGTCGAATTTATGCAGAGTGTTGGAATTGACCGGCAAATCAACTGTTATACGTTAATCCCTTGGGCGCTTAAATTCGATTATTTCGACCAAGCGACCAACCGGGTCCTGTTTGTAAAGACAGAGCCGGGCAATACGTTATACAATGAATATTGGGGAAATTTTCTTGCTGATTTTGCAAAACATTTACAGCAAAAAGGATGGTTTGATAAAACAACGATTGCAATGGACGAAAGACCCTTAGAATCCATGATTGAAACAATTAAGTTAATTCGGAGTATTAATCCGGAATTTAAGATTTCATTAGCCGGTCACTATCATCCTGAAATAGAAAAAGAACTCTATGATTTATGTATTGCTTTCGGTTATCAATATCCGGGTGAAGTAAAAGCAGACAGGGAAAAAGCAGGGAAGATAAGCACGGTATATACCTGTTGTACGGAAGCACGTCCCAATACATTTACCTTCTCACCCCCTGCGGAAGCGGCATGGATTGGTTGGCATGTCATGGCAGCCAATTATGATGGCTATTTACGGTGGTCTTATAATAGTTGGACAATCGATCCCTTACGCGATTCCCGTTTCCGTACATGGGCTGCCGGCGATTGCTATTTGCTTTATCCATTACGAAGGAGCACAAAGTACACCAACCGATCCTCTGACGGTGGATGTTATCAGCCGTTTTTATCCGCGTGTACAGGATGAATACCTCAATCCGAACATAGCCGAAGAAAATAACGAATTCAAAAAGAAAGGAACCCAAAGCAGTAAACTATCCCGACTCTTAGAGATAGGGCTTATTTCCCTATTTAGACTGCTTGGCTTTCAAAATCAAAGTTATGAAGTTGAGGTTTTCAATATTGATCAATATTCGTTTAGTTCTTTTCGTGCATTCTCCACCATCTTATTTGCGCCTTGCTTCACTAATTCTTCTGTGGTGAACCGGGAAATCAGATCATTCAATTTATCCAATTTCGCTTTTTCTTCTTTTTGAGTAAATTCTTCTTTTAGTATCCTGCATTTTTCATAATCCTGTATTCCCTCAATCAAGCGTTCCATCCGAATACTACTGCGGACTCCGGGATAAACCAAATAGCAATCGCCGGCAGCCCATGTACGGAAACGGGAATCGCGTAAGGGATCGATTGTCCAACTATTATAAGACCACCGTAAATAGCCATCATAATTGGCTGCCATGACATGCCAACCAATCCATGCCGCTTCCGCAGGGGGTGAGAAGGTAAATGTATTGGGACGTGCTTCCGTACAACAGGTATATACCGTGCTTATCTTCCCTGCTTTTTCCCTGTCTGCTTTTACTTCACCCGGATATTGATAACCGAAAGCAATACATAAATCATAGAGTTCTTTTTCTATTTCAGGATGATAGTGACCGGCTAATGAAATCTTAAATTCCGGATTAATACTCCGAATTAACTTAATTGTTTCAATCATGGATTCTAAGGGTCTTTCGTCCATTGCAATCGTTGTTTTATCAAACCATCCTTTTTGCTGTAAATGTTTTGCAAAATCAGCAAGAAAATTTCCCCAATATTCATTGTATAACGTATTGCCCGGCTCTGTCTTTACAAACAGGACCCGGTTGGTCGCTTGGTCGAAATAATCGAATTTAAGCGCCCAAGGGATTAACGTATAACAGTTGATTTGCCGGTCAATTCCAACACTCTGCATAAATTCGACCCATTGGTCAAATATGGTATAATCATACACCCAACTTCCATCTATTTTTTTTGTTTTGCCCACCATCGCATCAAAAGGGTCTTCGGTTTGTCCGTTCCAAGGCTTGTGCATAATCGTTGCCGTAATCACTTTTTGACCGGCATTTGCCAATAGTTGCATGATAGGACGCATAGCATCGAAATGAGCCGGACTCCACAAAGGAACCTGATAATAACGCACTACGGAATAAGGGTTTTGCCACAAATCCAAATGAAAATGCCAATCTTTAGGTGAAGGAAGTGTGCGATTCAGTACTTCTAAATCAATATTTAATGTCATCGGGGAGGTGTTTTCTCCCGAAACAGTCAGTTTGCCATTATATTTTCCTGCCTTTGTGCCGGAGGGTATCCAAATAGTTACCCAAACCGGTTGCACTGTATTGGCTTTAACGTCTATTCGTTTTACAATATCCAGTACATCTGCCACTAAAGAAGAATCCCATTCAGCCTTATTCAAACGATACCCGCAAGCGCCTTCTCCGTCTTTATTCAGTTCGTCGGTCATTACATAGCGGACGAAATTCGTTTTTATTACGGAGGAAGGAATCACTGAAGCCCCACACTTTAAATCACTAACCGTAACCGTTACATTCGATAAGTCTTTTTTTGTCCACAAAACGGCTTGTGCATTTACCCGTTCTCCTTTCCATGCTTTTGCCGAAAAATTAAGTCCTTTCCGGATAGAAGGGACGTTCAATTTGATATACCGTGTGTCCGTAGTCCCCCAACTTAATTGAGTATCGGTTTGTTTACTCCATATATCAATGCCATCGTATGCCTTTTCATCGGTTAATTCTTCATAGTTTCCCAAAGGAAATTTCTCTGTTTGAGCATAACCGAACAAAGAAGAACAAAGTAAAAAACAGAAAATGATATTGTTTTGCTTTGATAAATACATATTGCTTGTTGTTTTATGGATAATAAATAATATAAATAATGCCTTATCCCGAACTCACGTTAATTTAATTGAAGATTCTCCTTTGCTGACAAGTACGGTAGCATTAGTCCCTTGATAAAGCATTAGATTGCTGCACTTTAGCATTGAGTTGAGCATCGGAAAGAATTTTTTATCTTTTCGTAATCTTGAATGCCTTCCCGCAGCAACTCTAAACGAACACTGGACAAAGTCTGATTAGATAGGTTGTTGTTGGCTCTGTTATATTGGCATTCTGAAAAATGTTGAAGCGTAAAGAAATCATTGTAGGTAATAGATGGTTCTTTGTTATCACCTTTATGGTAATTAAGATGGCCCCCTGCCGCACCTCTCGAACCATAGATAGCGGTAGCAGAAGTATCTTTTAATACTTCAAGCGACTCAATATCGTTCGGATGCATATCAGTCATATTGCTCTCCTGCATGCTTACTTTCTTGCTTCCCTTTTTTCTTCCCCTTTAACTTTCTTTCCTCGTTCTGTTTTTAATTGTTCTTTCACGAAGTCTCTTCCTTTTGTTTCGATTGTATCCATTCTTTTGTTTGTATCTACTTTTACTGCCGTAACTTTATCCTTTTTTAACTCCTCACTTTCCACTTTCAATTTTCCACTTTCAACTCTTACCCTCTCCTTTGCCCCGTAATTTGCAACAGCTTCGTACGATTTCTTAACGGAACCGTAAGTACGACACAACACCGTACCGGGAAGCAATACCAACGACTGCGTGGAATATTCCGTGCAACGCTTCGTCTTTCGACTGTGTACATAATACCCCACAGCGCCCTCACCTACATATTCATCTGTACCTATATATCCGTCTTTGACACGGAAAAGGCGTTCATCTACTAATGTATAAAAAGGAATACGGGAATCAGGCTTCAAAACAAACTCATACAACTTTAATTCTGCATGAGGCATATAAAAGTTAATTTCTCTTTGGGGACGTACCTGCATCAGATACAAGATAGAAATCTTGTCTCCATAACGAAGTGAAGCGTTACAACCTACCAACGAAAAGGAAACCTCTCCCAATGTTGTGGCTTCATTTATCGAAACCCCCAAAGGAAGTTGCAGAGAGGTAACTAATCGGTTACCGGAAACTGTTGTTTCTATGGTGGGGAGTGTTCCTTCTGAAATATTAAACTCGACTACCATACAAGCTTCTGCCAACGCCTCTCCTTTATCTAAAAACACTTCCGTAGCTTTTAGATTGTTCTTGACAAACACATTATAAGCCGTTAGGGAGGGAGGGCGTGTCTGGTAAGATTCACGAACGAAAGAAGACAAGATACGATACGTCGAGAGAATATTTGATAATTTTGTACGTTGTCGCATCTGCGAGAATGTGCGTGGATTGGCGGGTCTGTTGTTGATGCTTCGGAATACTTGTTTGCCACATCTAATGTATGCCGCTATGTTTTCGATGCGTCCTTTGTAAGAGCCGAGAGGAAAGGTTGTAATCATAAGTCAAAGGTTTGGCTGATAAGTTAAATAAAGTTACAAGTTTCTCAAAAACGTATTCCAAAAGTACAAAAAAAGAATATAACTACCTAACTTTATACCTCTTTTTTAGCATTGTAAATTCTTTTTTGAGCCTAAATTATATCAGCCCCAGCCAAGCGAAGTGGCGGCTGGAGATAGAAAAGCATCGGTTAATTTACTAGTTCTAAAAAGAAACCATTATCTCGAATCTCAAAAATGGAAATATGATATGTTTTTAATAGTTCTTTTAGTGCATCAATATGTGAGAAATTTATGCAAATTTCTTTCTTAGAGGTATCCCACAACAAAATATCGTTATAAGTATCCAGAAGTTTTATAATCTTTGGCAAAGATAATTTTGCAGCTAAACTCGGTATGTAATTTAGCACTACAGAATATTTATGAACCTCTTTTATTGTTATTTTGACATCTGCTATAAAAAGAAAATTGACACTTAGTTTATTACATTCTACATAACTTATTTTTATGAAATGCTTAGAGAAATTTTTTATAAAATATTTTATTTCCGATAATTGTAATTCAAGTTTCATTTTATTAATATATTAAAATAATAATATAAGTACTAAATTGAAATTAGTTTATATTATTATTTGCTGTATTATTCTGTAAATTAGAAAGATACAAAAATAAATTATATCAATTAAATTATATCACATACTTGCTATGAATATCTTAATAAAATTCAACTTCCATTTTAAACAAGACTTTTTTGCTTTCTTTTACAATTTTATTAATTTGAGCAGACAAAGCAAATATAGGCAATGCTTTCAGTGTAATTGCACAATCAAGGGAATGGTTAAATTCAGTAGCTAATTCTACTGAAACTGTTCTTTTTTTCAACAAATTGGGATGATTAGGACTCCGCTTCTCTACTAAACCATGTATATCCAAATCATTAAAAAGTTTTGCTATTTTTTGTGCTTCTTCATATCCTTCCTGTGTAAATGATAAATTTCCTTCTGCATATATATCCTCTGTAGCATATTTTTTTGTTAATTTATTGCTTTCTTCTGTTTTGTAATACATATCTAAGCTTGCCTTTTTTGTCGTAGTACCACCATTTATCTCAAAAGTTCTTTCTCCTTCTTCTTGTAACTCTAAAGTGGTTTTACATTTGGAAGCCCCAAGTAAACGTGCAATATCACTAATTTTATTACATTTATATTTGAATATTACGTCTTCAGATTCTTCAATATGGATATAACAATTGTCTTCGTATGGGTGCTTTATTAAAATATCACCTTTGGATAATGGTTTTTTTGAAATAATACGACATTGTTCTTTTAATATCGGAGCATCATACTCATAAGAACAAATTTGTATGTTTCCATCAAGTTTATCATAATTTTTTTCATATTTATAATTAATGGACTTCTCATCTTCAACGAGATAAATCACATCTTTACTAAATTTTTCTGACATAGAATAATTACAATTATTATTAATACTAAAATAGCTAAAACTATGAATCGTTTTTTATCTATACATTGTTTTTTCCCTGCTTCTTTTATTTCTTTGATATCATCAGGTAAACATGTTCGCTTAATGGATTTAGAACTATCCTCTAATAAACCAATAGCTTCATCAATGTTTCGCACGCCGGTAATCAAAGACATAAAAGCAATTCGTCTTCCCCAATTATCTTTTTCCACATGGCACCCTTGAATGATATACCCATCTTTTATTTGAAAAAGTTGTAAATTACCTTTTTGCAACAAGTTTCTCCCTTTACGACGTTCTTCTATTATGTTACTAAGATACGTTTGAATATCATCTTTCTTTTCTTTATCAACATAACAGGTTTCATGGGATAAATCAATATCATCTTGAACCCATAAAGTAATATGTGTAGTGTTATTTCTCATTTTTTACTCTGTTACAAACAGTTTATTTACCAAGTTTTGTATCTCCTGTTCATCTGTTAAATTTACGAAATGATGATTTCGGGGGTCAAAAAAGAATTTATCATATTTATCTCCGATGCTATTTATTATATCTGTGATTGCTTGGTTTCTATCACTAAATTTATCTGCATAAGAAATTACAGTACGAAGAATCTTTTCATCTGTCATTTTTCTATTAATAAAATCTATTCGTGCGTTAGTTTCTCGAGCATATTGTATATCGGTTAAATATTTATAAGCATCAAAAAAAAAACAAGACAATATTTGCCTTTTCCATCATTGATTCATATTGTGGGATAAAACCTTCACGACCTCCTATATCTTGTCCTTTTTTTATGGTAATCTTTTTCCCATTTTTAAATTCAATGGAAAATTTATCTATATCACGTATACCAGTTTGTCCGAAAACCTCTTCTTTTCTTAGATAATTATAAAAAGTAGTTTTACCTGCACCCGCCATACCTAATACAGCCAAGCCACTTTTATCAGACGACCCTAAAGCAGCAATAATACCCCCTCCTAAAGGGAAAAGCAACCACCACCAAAATGCTTCTTGTGCTCCAACATTCGATAATTCATAAATATCCATAGCAATCATGTTTTATATTGTTTATATTGAAAAGTAGTTATCTCACTCACCTTTTTGAAAGTTCTTTGTTATTGATATATTATTTCTTTGCCTGTTTTACTTCTATTCCGAAATTTCGATAGCTGCTTTGTGGCTTGGCGGAGGGATAGTTAGCTTTTATCCAGCCTTCAATAGCTTCGTAACGTTTGCTTCCGGTAAACATTTCCATTTGTGTTTTATCCATTAAAACAACTGTGTTAATTATCTTAGGTCCGTTACATTGGATAGAACCTTTGATTTTCACCTCATACATCTGTTTTTCTGTGGATGAGTTTTGGAACAACGAATTAAGTAAGCCCATAATTTTAATCTTGTGTAATTAATCAATCAATTATTAATAATTGCCTTGTTTGTTTAAAAGTCCTTTTCAAGCGTCTATTTACTTCGTTAATTATTCCCCCCTCTTATCAATTTTCTTCCTATACCTTTCGAAGTCCTCAATCCCGTTTCTATTTCTATCCAAAGCCATTTCCCGTTAGGATTACATTCCAAGAAAACATATTCATTTTCAGACGTTACAATCATGCAACCAAAGTTCAGATGAAATCTCTGTAGATACACTGCACATAAAAATCACTTTGGTTTGGTATTGAACTATGGCTGGCTCAAAGAAATAAATGCTTTGAACAACATGTTCTACAAACGCATCATTAGTAGAAAATAAACTTTTGAATACTTTCAGATCGTCTAACATAGTATTATTTAATTTATTTTACCTTCTCAGCCCCAAAGAAGACAGCTATAAAATAAAGAAAGCGTGGGTCTGCTAACTTATTCAAGAAAGAAGGCTCCGCTAAGACCCTAAGGATTAAATAAGCAACAGCCCACGCCATATAAACAAATATGACGTGGATGAGTATCTTATTCCCTCCTTAAAAAATTTAGCGGAATTTTCCTTCGAGAATATGAAATCAAACACTTCCTCGTACATTAAAAATAACAAGTCAGTTCGCACTTGCAAGCAAGCGTGACAAATGTAACCGTTATTTTTCATACAATAAAATGTTCTACTCAAAAACTGTTGTTTTTCTTATTTCATGATTGTCTTATTTTGAATGAGACATTTATTTATTGTACAAAGATATGGCAGTACTCCTCCAAACTACAACGGACTGATATAAAAAATGCTCTTATCCGATTTTTTTTAGACCGGCTTCTAAAAAATTTAAATATATTTGTTGCCATTAAGTTTGATAATTCCTTATTACTTGAGTTGTGCGGCTATGTCTAAAATAACAGCTTATATCCAACGCTATCTTTTCATTATACGTTTTATAAGAAAGAATCCTTATTGTACGTTTAAGGCAATTCAAGAGCATGTGGAACGAGAATTTCATAATCATGCGATATATAACATCGGGACTTCGGCAAGTGTGATAGAAAAGGATATCCGGGAAATCCGCGGTCTTCGTGTGGATATTGAATACAGCTCCGTGCAAAAAGGATATTATATCCCTACTGCGGATGAATCCAATGGTTATTCCGATATAGAGCGTATCTTAGACTCATTCGATGTGCTTTGCTCCGTGGGAGGAGATAGTGGTGTACCTCCCTATATGCTTTCTGAAAAAAGACGCAGCCGTGGTACGGAACATCTTTTACCACTCAAAGAAGCGATTAAGGAAAACACTCCGGTCAGATTCTACTACAAGAAATTCTATCCCGAAGAATCTGCTATCCGCACCGTAGAACCTTATGTCTTGAAAGAAAGCCGTGGACGATGGTATTTGCTTGGATTTGATGCAGACGGTAACCATAACGTAGCCAAATCATTCGGGCTCGACCGTATTTCTGATATACAACTATTGTCCCCAAAAAAGTTTACACCCCAACGAGACATTGATTGGGAGAAAAAGTACGAACATTGCTTTGCCATGTTTACCGACGAGTATCCGCAGCACATTACGTTCTTCGTTGATCACCGCGACGGGAATTACATCGAAGCCATGCCCATTTATCCCTCTCAACATCTGACTCGAACAAATGAAGGCGTTATTGTGGAACTTTATATATCTATTACACTCGATTTTATCATGGAACTCATGTCGCGTTCCTGGTCTCTGAGAATAATCGAACCTCTCTCCTTACGGGAACGAATGAGGGAAATTTACCAAGAAGCAGAACGACGAAACAGTTAAATACGTTTTTGAAGATTCAAAGGTATGAAAAAACGTTGAAGCTGCCTAATTTTTTGACACTTTCTTTTGTATTCTCTTGGTGGTCTGTAACCCATCCGAAGCGTATTCGAGGGGCTTTTTCGGGCATATATCTCCGCTTGGGAATCGGATATGGATCGGACATGAATCGGATAGCGATCGGACAAAATACGGGCATAAGCCCTAAACATGCGTGTGGGAAGCAAAGATGTATTATTTATTTTTTTAATCGTTTGGAAAAACATATTGAAAAAGAAAAGGCTATATTTGGCGAAAATTTGTTCCCCGAAATAAAAAAGAGGCGGAACGATCCGGTGAAAGTTACGGTAAAGTAAAGGTATTGAACATGATGGGTTGATTCTTTATCGTATAGACACAAAAATGAAATATGCAACGTATCGTTATAAAACAAAAGTAACATTTTCCAATTTTATTCATTCTCGCTTCTTTTTGTCGCGTTGCACGTCGGCGAATAACGATTTCCAGCAGATTGTTGATGCTAAATGTATTCCAAATGAAAGACAAACTTATTACCGACAATTTCTGTTTTATTTTAGTTGCCAACTTCTTATTGTTTTTTGGCTTTTACTTGATACTACCTGTACTCCCGTTTTATTTGAAGGAAATGTTCAACGTAAACAACGGAACTGTCGGCGTTGTCCTTTCTTGTTATACGATAGCTGCATTGTGCATTCGTCCGTTTTCGGGTTATCTTCTTGATACATTTTCGCGTAAACCTCTTTATTTATTGACTTATTGTATTTTTGCCATTGTCTTTGCCGGTTATTCCGTAGCGGCTTATCTCATTGCGTTTGTTATACTGCGTATTATGCATGGTTTCGCTTTTGGTATGGTAACCGTGGCAGGCAACACTATCGTGATAGATATTACTCCTTCTTCCCGCAGGGGTGAGGCAATAGGATATTACGGTTTGACAAACAACATAGCAATGAGCATCGGACCGATGGCAGGACTTTTTATGCATGGTTTCTATTCGATGAATACTATCTTTTTTTGTGCAATGGTTTCGGGAGCGATAGGCTTTATTATGGCTTGTTTAGTGAAAACTCCCCCTAAAATACCGATGGAGCATCAGCCTGTTTCGTTAGACCGTTTTGTCTTATTGAAAGGTATTCCTGCCGGTCTTTCTCTGTTGCTGATTTCCATGCCTTATGGTATGACTAATACTTACGTAGCTATCTATGCAAAAGAAGAAATAGGTATTACGCTCAATACCGGTATGTTTTTTACATTTATGGCGATAGGTATGGCTGTTTCGCGCATGTTCTCCGGAAAACAGGTGGATAAGGGACGGACTACCCAAACTATTATATTGGGTTTGTTACTGCTTTTTTTCTGCTTTTTTTCATTGTCGGCATGTAGTCTGTTGACAAAGACTTATCCACAATTTACAGAGGTATTTTTCTTCTTTATTTCCCTGATGTTAGGAATAGGTTTCGGAACCGTATTTCCGGCTTACAATTCTTTATTCATTAGTTTAGCTCCGAACAACAAACGAGGCACAGCTACCTCTACTTATCTGACTTCATGGGACATGGGTATCGGTATCGGTTTAATAGCGGGTGGTCTTGTAGCCCAATATGCTTCATTTGCAGTAGCTTTTTTTATAGGAGCTTGCTTGGTAGTGGTTTCTGTTTTATTTTTCTGTTTGAAAGTAGGTCCGCATTTTTATAAGAACAAGTTAAGATAAAGCAACAGGTACACATGGAGATGACAGTGAAATACTTGTAATATCCTTTAGCCAACAAGAATAAGAAATTATGTATCGAACCGAAATATGTGCCAACTCCGCCGAAAGTTGTGTAGCTGCTCAAGAAGGAGGGGCTTGGCGCGTAGAGCTTTGTGCAGGGATACCCGAAGGAGGAACTACCCCTTCGTATGGCGAAATTGCCACTGCCAGGGAATTAATAACCATCAAACTGCATGTTATCATCCGTCCTCGCGGGGGAGATTTCTTATATACTTTTGCCGAAATGAAAAGCATGGAAAGGGATATTCTCGTAGCTCGTGATGCCGGAGCGGACGGCGTTGTGTTCGGTTGCCTCACTACCGGCGGAAACGTTGATACTAAAGCCACTAACCGGTTGTTGAAAGCTGCAACGGGACTGTCCGTTACCTTCCATCGTGCTTTCGACAAATGTATCCGACCGCACGAAGCATTGGAGCAGCTCATAGAATTGGGCTGCGACCGTATACTTACTTCCGGACAAAAACCTACTGCCGAAGCAGGAATCCCATTACTGAAAGAACTTGTGGAACAAGCGGGCGATCGCATCGTCATCATGCCGGGTTGCGGGATCAACGAAAAAAACATTGCTCGTATTGCCACTGAAACCGGTGCAAAAGAATTTCATTTCTCTGCCCGCGAAAACAAAGAAAGCGCTATGACTCATCGTGATTTTGAAGTATCAATGGGAGGAACGGTTACTATTGACGAGTATTTACAACCTGTTACTACTGTTTGCCGTGTAAAAAATACGATTGAAGCATTGTATAAAAGAAGCGTGTAAATCAATATTCAGATGATTTACACGCTTTTTTATATATACGGATTGAGAAAAAGCTTATATCTTCTGTATTATTTTTATCAGTTGTTCCCCCATGTTCGTATTATACCCTTGCGACACATACATCACGCGCCCAAAGGTATCTGCAATGATAAAAACGGGTAGCTTGTTCTTATCCGTTAGTTTCATGGCTTCGACTATCATGCCGGTGATTTTACCGGTTTCATCAATACCATAAGTGATAGTTCCGGGCAATGCGCCAAACTCATTTTTATCGAAACTCTTCCAATCTTCCTCACTCTTAAATAGTAATATGATGCTACGGTTCCACATATTCAAATCCGAAGCAATGGTAGCAATATTGCGCATGGCGTGATTGGTTGGTTCTTGACGCGGACCGAGAATACCAATGATGAAGTAGCCGCGCCCCGTAGTATTAAGAATACTTGTTTCTTCGGAGGCATCAACAGGTTTGTATTTATTTTCAGCGTCAATACTACCTATTACCTGAATGTCTTCCAGGCTTTCACGTATCACCAGATTTATTTTTGTGCTTTGTCCGGCTTTCACTTCAAACGAATTTACAGTTGCCAATACGTTTCCTTTCGCCATACGGTTTCCGGTTATCAACAAATAATAGCCTTCATCTATCGGAAGCGGTTTTTTAAGCAAAGCACTCCATGTATTTCCGGGACCCATATCTATATTATTGTTGACACTGAAATTCAATGTTTGCAACTTTCCACTTGGAAATATCTTGGCAACGGTAAAATGACCTTCGTATTGAGGGTCGTCCAATGTTTTAATGGGGCTGTATGAAGCGGAAAGCAAACCTTGCGGAGTAATTGTCTGAGTCGTGGATTCAAAATCCACATCTATCCATTTTGCTTTGTCATAATATTGAATTTTCCTTGTTACCGGTTCTATGCGTGCAGGAATATTCAATGCGCGAGCTACGGACACAAAGAATATATTACGAGAATTGGCATCTGCCGTGCATACTTTCCATACGCCTGCCGGCATTACGGGGATACGTTGCGGATTGAGTGCATCGTTTACGGTGATGTTATTTTTTACCCATTCTACCAAAATTTGCGGATTTTTTTTAACCTGGGCAGCTAATTCTTTGTCAATCACACTTCTGAAGAACGATTTGTAAGGAGACAGCATTTCATTGCCCACGCGCGGGTTTAGCACGTACTTGTCGAATATCTCCCTTTTGTCTTGCGGAGCGTTTTCCAAACAGTCGGACAACACATCTTCGGAGACATCACGCCAATCTTTAGGTTTTAATACTTTTAGTAAAGTGATTGCCGTAGTGCGCTCTTCTTCTTTGGCGTTACTGAGAAAGGTTTCCAATGTTTTCCAGTTGCCACGGCTACCTATCATAATTTTAATGGTTTGGGCAGCATCCAAGTTCAATTCTTTTGCCAACGCATTGGCTTTTTCTTCCGGATAGAAAGTAGATACATAGCTATTCCGAATTTCATCTTCCCTGCGCAATTGTTCTTTTTTTTTCTCTTTTTGTTCTTCGGTTACCGCTATCGTTGCAGTTTTTCCAACCGGCGGAACAATATCCGGCGAAAGGGAAATCGGGTCGCCCGGTTTCTTGTCCAATACTATTTTTATAGTATCGTCTTTACCAAAAGAAACTTTACCGAAACCGAACATTCCGTCTTTCGTTGCCCAAACCAGCATATCTCCTTTACCGGCAGTGAGGAAACATTTCCCTTCCATATCGGTTGTTTTCCGCGTAACGGTATAGAACTCGGCATAATTATATATCTTAAATTCCACATCGGCTTCGTTTACCGGTTTATCGTCTTTATCCACAACAATAATGGTTGCTTTGGCTGTAGGAGCGTAATTGTCCGTTACGTTGATTTCAGTGCTGCAATCGGTAAACAAAATACTTTCTTCGGGTCCATTGTAATGTCCGAAGACTTTGGTATGCATCAGCATGCCACGTGAAGCGGGATCGTTGAACCAAGCCAGATTCAAAACAGGTTCCGGCTCACAGGCACCCATAAAGTACCATTTACCATCCACCCAAGCCTCTACCCAGGCATGATTATCGTTCGTATGCGCCCAGCGCGGGGTATAGACCTGACGCGCAGGAATACCTACGGAACGAAGAGCCGCTACCGTGAAAACAGATTCTTCACCACACCGCCCATAAGCAGTTTTTACCGAGGCTAATGGAGAACTTGTACGCGCATCCGAAGGAGTATAAATCACTTTCTCATGACACCAGTGGTTCACTTCCAGCACCGCATCGTACAACGACAACCCTTGCACGCGGTCTTTCAATTCTTCATAAAAAACCATACGGCTTTCGTCCATATTTTCATTGTTTACCCGAATGGGTAGTACAAAGTGACGGAATACATTCTCCGGAATATCTTTTCCCCAAGGCATTTCCTTTCTTGCATCAAATGAAGAGCGAATGTTCTTCAGATAAAACTCATCGGAGTAATCGGCAAGATCTCCTACCGGACTGTATGCGTATAAAAAAGTCAAGGCTTCTTTCTCTGCAAGGGTCATCGGTTCATCGAATACAGCAAATAAATCACCGGTAGGTAGCGTAGTTTGCTTTGCTTGAAAGTCTTTTTCCACTTCGGCTCTTTCGCCTGTATCGGAAATAAAATGCGTCTGTTCGTTGCATCCTGCTCCAAAAAATGAAACAAGCAAAACGATTAATAAAAACATCTTCTTCATATTATTTATTTTTATGTATCAATTCACACCCGATTTTCTGTAAATACTTGTCAAGAGAGGTTCTCTCTGTTAGTGGCATTTTGGGTAATTTTTAATTGCCTCATTCTAAGAGCAAATAGCAGGGTGTAAAATTATAACAATATGATGTAAACTATTCTCGTTTATAAGCTTTTATTTAATTAACGTGAGTTCGATATCGGAAACATTATTGAATCTGCCGCGCCCTATTTTTATAGCATATACATTTGAATATATCATTAAAAATACGTATATTGCAACGTTTTTGTATCCATAGTCAATCCTCCTTCTTTTTCTATGTGTAAAATAGGAACTTGTATTATATCTAAATTTTATGTATTTTAGCACATTGAAATCAACGAACGTTAAGCCATGAATATGAAGAAGTATGCTTTATTTCCTTTGATTTTTTTTCTGCTTTGCAGTATTTTACCACTTTCCGCACAAACTTTGGAACAAGCTAAGACAATGTTTATCAATAAACAATACGATAAAGCCAAACCGGTATTTCAGAAATATATGAAAAGTACACCAACAAATGCAAGCTATAATTATTGGTACGGTGTCTGCTGTTTAAAAACCGATGAAGTGGAAGAATCAATCAAACCCTTGGAATTAGCTATGAAGAAAGAGATTCAAAATGCTCCTTTCTTCTTGGGGGAAGCATACAAGGAATTGTGGTATTTTGATGATGCCGTCAGATGCTATGAAACATATATCGGGCTTCTCAAAAAAAAGAAAGAGGACACTTATGAAGCGGAAAAACTTCTCGACGAATGTAAAATATATGCCCGCATGTTGAAAGGAATAGAAGATGTATGTATTATCGACAGCTTTGTCGTTGACAAGGAAAATTTCCTGAAAGCATACAAAATTAGTGAAGAATCCGGTAAGCTATATACCCATAAAGAATTCTTTAAAACAAGCGGTAACAGTGAAGCTACCGTTTACGAAACGGAACTTGGGAATATTGTATATTACAGTGAACGAGGCAATGACAACACCTTAAGCATTAATACCAGAATAAAAATGCAGGACGGGTGGAGCAAACCTACTCCTTTACCGAACGTAATTAACGATTCTGCCAATGTAAACTATCCGTTTGTACTGACTGATGGAATTACGATCTATTATGCCTCTGACGGCAGTGGCTCTCTTGGTGGATATGACATATTTGTGACCCGCTATAATTCCAGCGCAGAATCCTACCTGGCTCCGGAGAATTTAGGTATGCCGTTTAATTCCTCTTTCAATGATTATATGTATGCGATAGACGAATACAATAATCTCGGATGGTTCGCATCCGACCGTTACCAATCCGGCAACAAGGTTTGCGTATATGTGTTTGTTCCCAATAAGTTCAAGAAAACATATAATTATGAGTCGATGAAGCATAAAGATATCATAAGTTTGTCTCAACTTCGCTCATTAAAGGAAACTTGGAAAGACGAAAAAGTAGTAGCCCAAGCAAAAGCTTCTTTAAAAAAAGCACTTAGTCAGAAACCGAAAAAAGAGAAGGTAATTGATTTTGAGTTTATAATAGATGATAAAAATACTTATTACAGTCTCAATGAATTTAAATCAATTTATGCCCGTGAATTGTTCATCAAATACAGACAATTGGAAAGAGATTACCAACAACGAACAGATGAACTAAATAAACAACGTGAACAATATGCAAATACCAATAAAGAAGGAAAAAACAAGTTGGTTCCCGGTATTCTTGATCTGGAGAAACGAGTATATAAAATGTCGGAAGAGTTAGACCAATTAATTATAAATGTGCGCTACGAAGAAAAAAATATAACTAAAAAGTAATAATATGGATATAATTATAATCACAGCACTTCTTGTTTTTGCAATTGTATTGTTTCTGGTAGAAGTGTTTCTTATTCCCGGTATTAGCATTGCAGGAATAGCTGCAATCGGATGTCTTGTGTATGCCAACTATTACGCATTTGTTCATTTGGGGAATACGGGCGGAAGTATTACGCTTGCCGTTTCTGCCGTTACCTGTATAGGTTCGTTAGTGCTATTCATGCGGTCGAAAATGTTGGATAAAATTGCATTAAAAGAAAACATTGTTTCTACCGTGAGCAAACCTGCCGAAAAAAGAGTAAAGCCGGGTGATACCGGAATATGTACCACCCGTTTGGCATTAATCGGGCATGCTGAAATAAACGGAACGGTTACGGAAGTGAAATCAATAGACGGTTTCTTGGATGAAAAGACCCCTGTCGTTGTGAATAGAATAACTGAAGGAATTATTCTGGTAGAAAGAATAAAATAAAACGGAAGAGAGTAATTAATTGTAAATTGTTTAATCATAAATAAAAACTGTATGGATTCTTTTTATGTACTTGCTGGAATAGTCATTGGAGCTATTATCTTTTTGGCTATCTTTTTTCACTATGTTCCCTTCTTTCTTTGGCTTTCGGCAAAAGTATCGGGAGTGAATATTTCTTTGATACAACTTTTCTTAATGCGTATAAGAAATGTCCCGCCTTATGTTATTGTGCCGGGTATGATTGAAGCGCACAAAGCAGGTTTGAATAGAATTACCCGTGATGAACTCGAAGCCCATTATTTAGCGGGAGGACACGTAGAAAGAGTGGTACACGCTTTGGTTTCCGCTTCTAAGGCAAATATTGAACTTTCTTTTCAAATGGCTACTGCCATTGACCTTGCGGGACGTAATGTTTTTGAAGCCGTACAGATGTCGGTAAACCCTAAGGTGATCGACACACCTCCTGTTACGGCTGTAGCAAAAGACGGTATTCAGTTAATAGCTAAAGCCCGCGTTACGGTGCGCGCCAATATTCGTCAATTAGTAGGTGGAGCTGGAGAAGATACTATCCTGGCACGTGTAGGTGAAGGTATTGTATCGTCAATCGGATCTTCGGAATCCCACAAATCGGTTCTTGAAAATCCGGATTCAATCTCCAAACTTGTGCTTCGTAAAGGTTTGGATGCAGGAACTGCTTTTGAAATCCTTTCCATCGACATTGCTGATATTGATATAGGTAAAAATATCGGTGCTGCTTTGCAGATGGATCAGGCTAATGCCGATAAAAACATTGCTCAGGCTAAAGCGGAAGAACGTCGCGCCATGGCTGTGGCATCGGAACAAGAAATGAAATCAAAAGCTCAAGAAGCCCGCGCCAAGGTAATCGAAGCAGAGGCAGAAGTACCTAAAGCCATGTCGGAAGCGTTCCGCAAAGGCAATCTGGGTATTATGGATTACTACCGGATGAAGAATATCGAAGCCGATACGTCTATGCGTGACAGCATAGCCAAACCGGCTATAAAAACTCCTAACAAACCGCTGGGATAACCATAATATAACAAATAAAAAGAAAAGCGGAAATACAAGGATCAAATCGTGTATTTCCGCTTTTCTTTTTTCTTACGTTCAATACTATTTTACGCCTATTGTTTAAGCATACGATCCATATCACGACGATCATCTTTCTCTTTCAAAGATTGACGTTTATCGTACAATTTCTTCCCTCTCCCCAAAGCGATAATAATTTTTACCAATCCTTTTTCATTTAAAAACATACGCACAGGAACAATAGTAAGCCCTGTTTCTTTCACAGCACGCTCCAACTTTCTCAATTCTTTTCTATTTAAGAGCAGTTTACGGTCGCGTCGGACGGTATGATTATTGTAAGATCCGTAAAAGTATTCGGCTATGTACATGTTTTTTACCCAAAGTTCTCTTTGCGAAAAGAAGCAGAATGTATCTGTCAAACCAGCCTTTCCTATACGAATGGATTTAATCTCCGTACCGGTTAACACAATGCCCGCTGTATAGGTATCTATTACCTCATAGTCAAAAACAGCACGCTTATTTTTTATATTTATAGAAACCTGTTTCAATTCTAAAAGAATTAGTAAAATGCAACTATTAAGAGCCTGTTTTAAATTTATTTAAAAAGAATCCTTCGGATTCGGATATTGATAGAAACAGCAAATAAAAGTAATATTCGACTCTGTAGGAGTCGAAGAAAGTGGCATATTCGGGCTTTTCTATACATATATAACTCCTTTGGAGTTCTCATAAAACATGTTTCAATCAAATTAAACAAGCTCTAAAATTATTTTAAATAATTCTCTATAATGCAATAATAAGGATTAATTTCTTATTTTCACCCTTATCGGGTTCAACTCCAATGTTCTATTATTATCCCCTTCTGCCGTAACCTTGATGTAAATAGAGTCTTTATTTTCTCCAAAGGGAATTAATATATTAGATAAATCCAGGCTCGAGTAAATTTCGGAAAGCTGAGTAAACGAAGGAATACGAAAACTTATTAATCCTTGAGATTCGTAATTAGCTACCACATCCTCCTCCGAATGATTTAATTTTACATGCAAAGTATTACTTTCCACGCTTTCCGCAAATAAATCAAAATTTTGCACTGTTGTCTTTCCATTAGTATGAAAAGTAAAGCCAATGTTAATATAATCATTAACTGCCCATGTGTTTTGAGCGTCCAGTTGAATTAACGGAGTGGGGGTTGGTCCACCTGTGTCTTCCGTTCTGCTGAAATCCTTGACCGGAAGCAGCAAATCACATGATACAATCTCTATTTTATATTCCGTTTTTCCTTCAGTGATAACTTCATCCTTGGCAAGTTTATAAAAAATCCTTGCACGTTCAGGATATTCATTTGTTTGCAACTGTAAAAGACTGGGATTAGAAGGAATAAACGTACATCCGGAGAAATCTCCCAAGAGGGTTATATATCCTCCCCATGCACTCTCTTCAATTGTTACATAATCATATCCGTCCCAGGCATTTTCATTTTCACTGTCAAGACATGAGTCAAAAGTAATTCCTACAAAGATAGCTGCAGCTATCATAAAAAATTTCACTTGTTTCATAATCAATTTTATTCTATACATTCTAAGACACAAACATACATAAAAATCTCTGATTTATCAGAGCTTGTTTAAAAATTGATAAAATAAAATTCTAAAAATGTTTTCTAATCAGCCGATAGCATCTTTATTTGAAGTGAGTAAACAAGATTTATCAGACTAATTTACTCATGCGGGTTCTTAAAGAATTATGATCTTCTGTAAAGGTAATATTGGCTGATGAAGGGTATGAGAGAGCAATCATTGAAACAATCAAAAAAGGAAATGGTCAAAATCACCTCCATAAGATTATTAATGCACTACGGGTTAATAAACTAAATAACAAGAATATTAACAACTAAAAAACTTGTTAAAAAAATATCTCAGCAACTAAAAAATTAGTACTTTTACCATAAGGTTTTCACTCTAATAAATAGCATCAATGCGAACAAACTATTCAAAAGTTACGGGATTTCTCTTGATTCTTTTTATGCTTGTTTATATCACTACGCCTACACAAGCACAGCAAGAAGAAAGATACATAATTATCAATGGAATTGTGAAAGACCAAAAGACCAAAAAGAAATTGGAATATGTAAATATTTCCATTTCGGGAACAAACATAGGCACAGTAACTAATGCCGATGGAGCATTTTCCATAAAGGTAAACGATAATTTATATGGAAGAACGCTGGAATTTTCACACGTAGGCTACTATAATCAGAAATTTCCCATCGGCAATAAAGATGTAAAAGAAATAACAATCCAATTAACCCCACATATCAATTTGCTACAAGAAATTATTGTACAAAGTATTAATGTACGTAAGTTGGTAGAACAAGCTGTTGATAAGGTTGCAAATAATTATAGTCCGTATCCCAGTCTACTCACAGGCTTCTATCGCGAAACGATAAAAAAAAGAAACAATTACATCAATATATCGGAAGCTATTATCAATATATATAAAACAGCTTACAGCGAAGATATAAATCAAGACAGAATACAAGTTTATAAGGGTCGCCAATTGCTTAGTCCCAAACGGGGAGATACTCTTATTGTCAAATTGCAAGGAGGACCAAATCTATCTGTTTACTTAGATGCGGTAAAAAACCGGAATTTAATGCTTGACCCTGCATCCTTGTCGGACTATAAATTTAAAATGGAGAAGTCCACAATGATAAATGAGCGTCCTCACTACGTAGTGAGTTTTGAACCACAAATAATATTACCTTATCCCCTAATGTACGGGAAATTGTACATTGACGAAGAAAGCCTTGCTTTCTCAAGAGCGGAACTTAACCTTAGCATGGATGATCGCGATAAAGTAACGAGGGTTATTCTTAAGAAAAAACCGTTTAATCTGCGTTTTAAACCCGAAGAAATATCCTATTTAGTAACTTACAAACAGCAAAACGGACGTACTTATCTAAGTTATATCCGTAGCGAAGTTGTGTTTAGCTGTGATTGGAAACGTAAACTATTTTCTACAAACTATTCCATTGTTTCCGAAATGGTGGTAACCGATAGAAAAGAGCAAAATGTAGTTCCTATTCCGGATAAATTAGTATTCAACGATAAATATTCCCTTTCAGACAAAGTAAGTAACTTCTATGATGAGAATTTTTGGGAAGATTATAACATCATAGCACCGACAGAATCATTGGAAGCAGCAGTGAATAAACTCAAGAAGACAAAGAAAAATTAGAGAATTTCAATACAATTGTTTTCGAAGATAAAGTAAAAGAAATAATTATAACTAACGGAGATATCCTTGTTTAACTTATTGTGTTAAAAAATTATATAATAATTCTTTTGCATATCGTTTCTGTTTCCCTACTTTTGCAATTATAATTAATATAAGTTTGTTTCGTTATGAAGACTTTAGAGAGACTATTTGCAGAAAAGCTATTGAAGATTAAAGCAGTAAAAATTCAACCTGCGAATCCTTTCACTTGGGCTTCCGGATGGAAATCGCCGATATATTGTGATAATCGTAAAACCCTTTCCTATCCTTCTCTCCGTAATTTTGTGAAGATTGAAATTACACGCCTCATATTAGAACGTTTCGGACAAGTAGATGCCATTGCAGGTGTTGCAACAGGAGCTATCCCGCAAGGAGCATTAGTGGCAGATACATTGAACTTGCCCTTTGTCTATATTCGTTCTACTCCTAAAGATCACGGATTGGAGAATCTCATTGAGGGAGAACTTCGTCCCGGTATGAAAGTAGTAATAATAGAAGATCTTGTATCTACGGGAGGAAGCAGTTTGAAAGCAGTAGAAGCTATCCGTCGTGACGGTTGTGAAGTGATTGGCATGGTAGCTTCGTTTACTTATGGATTTGACGTATCGGTAAAAGCGTTCAGAGAAGCTAAAGTACCTTTAGTTACATTGACTACTTACGATACGGTATTAAAAGCAGCTTTAGATACGGAATACATTGACAAAGAAGATATCAAAACATTGGAGAAATGGCGTGAATCTCCTGCAAACTGGCAACCGGAGAATTAATTTAAGTTATTATTAATAAACCATTTTCAATTATAATCGTAATTTGTCTAATGAGAACCGAAACACATGACCCAATTTGAAAGTAGCGTCAAGATAGTACCTTATGGTCAGGAATGTGTATATACAAAACTTTCGGATTTGAGTAATTTGGAAAGTGTCAAAGAAAAAATACCTCACGAAAAAATAGAAAATCTTAACTTTGATGCTGATACACTTAGCCTGAATGTGGCTTCCGTAGGTAAGTTAATATTGAAAATCATCGAACGCGAACCGTCTAAATGTATCAAATTTGAAACGGTTCAATCTCCTTTACCCTTTACCCTTTGGATACAATTAATGCCCGTATCCGCTGAAAAATGCGAAATAAAATTAACTCTTCGTGCAGAAATCAATATCTTTATGAAGGGTATTCTTCAAAAACCCTTACAAGAAGGGCTGGAAAAAATGGTTGAAATGTTGGCGACAATACCATATGAATAAAAAAAGATGTCTGATTATTTTTTCCAACTTCCAACAATCCCCCGTTTTTCTATTAACCTTTGTCAAAAATGAAACTCTGGGAAAAAAACATTCAAGTAAACAAGGAAATTGAACGATTTACCGTCGGACGTGACCGTGAAATGGACATTTACCTTGCCAAACATGATGTCATGGGTTCAATGGCGCACAGTATCATGTTGGAGAGTATCGGTTTACTTACCAAAGAAGAGCTTCAATTGTTGTTGACCGAATTAAGAAAAATATATTCCATAGCCGAAAAAGACGAGTTTGTAATTGAAGAAGGCATAGAGGACGTTCATTCGCAAGTGGAACTGATGCTCACAAGGAATTTAGGCGATACAGGAAAAAAAATACATAGCGGTCGTTCCCGTAATGATCAGGTATTGCTTGACTTAAAGCTTTTCACCCGTACTCAACTAAAAGAGATAGCCCAAGCAACGGAGCAACTTTTCCATGCATTGATCAGCCAAAGTGAAAGGCACAAACAGGTATTGATGCCCGGATATACGCATCTGCAAATAGCTATGCCCTCTTCTTTCGGACTCTGGTTTGGGGCTTATGCGGAAGGTTTGGCAGACGATATGCTTTTCTTGCAGGCAGCATTTAAGATGTGCAACCGTAATCCGTTGGGGTCGGCTGCCGGATATGGATCTTCTTTCCCGTTAAACCGTGCCATGACTACCCGTTTGTTAGGTTTCGAATCACTTAACTATAATGTGATTTATGCACAAATGGGACGGGGAAAGATGGAACGAAACGTAGCTTTTGCCTTAGCCGGCATTGCCGGAACACTTTCAAAGTTGGCTTATGATGCCTGTTTGTTCAACAGTCAGAACTTTGGGTTTATTAAACTTCCCGACGATTGCACGACAGGATCAAGCATCATGCCTCATAAGAAAAACCCCGATGTATTCGAATTAATTCGTGCCAAATGCAATAAATTGCAATCACTTCCGCAGCAGATTATGATGATTATTGGTAATTTGCCTTCAGGATACTTCCGTGATTTGCAAATTATCAAAGAAATATTTCTTCCTGCTTTTCAAGAATTGAAAGACTGTTTGCTGATGACTACCTATATCATAAGTGAACTGAAAGTAAACGAACACATTCTCGATGACGAGAAATACCTCCTGATATTCAGTGTAGAAGAAGTAAACCGTTTGGTTGGCGAGGGAATTCCTTTTCGCGATGCCTATAAGAAAATAGGATTGGATATTGAAGCGGGAAACTTCTCGCACGACAAACAAGTGCATCATACACATGAAGGGAGTATCGGAAATCTTTGCAATGACGAAATAATCGCTTCCATGCAAGACATCATAAACAACTTTAACTTCCATAGTATAGAAGAGGCGGAAGCCACATTGTTAAATAACACTCAATTCTAGCAAATACCATGTACATACCTTCTTCAACCCGCTATTGCGAACAAATGACGTATAAATATTGTGGCAAATCAGGACTAATGCTGCCGCGCATATCTTTGGGCTTATGGCATAATTTCGGAGATGTGGACAATTTCGATGTTGCCACCGACATGATAGAATATGCTTTTGATAATGGCATTACCCATTTTGATTTAGCCAATAACTACGGTCCTTCACCCGGTTCGGCGGAACGTAACTTCGGGAAAATTCTGAAAAACAATTTTGCCGGTTATCGCGACGAAATGATTATTTCATCCAAAGCAGGGCATCTTATGTGGGAAGGTCCTTATGGAGACGGAAGTTCACGTAAAAATCTCATGGCAAGTATCGAACAAAGCCTCAGCCGTACAGGGTTGGAATATTTTGATATTTTCTACAGCCATCGTTATGACGGAATTACGCCGATAGAGGAAACCATGCAGGCGCTTATTGATATGGTACATCAAGGGAAAGCCCTCTATGTGGGTCTTTCCAAATACCCCCCGCAAGAGGCTAAAAAGGCGTATGATATTTTGGCTGCCGCAGGTGTAAAATGCCTGATACACCAAGACAGATACAGCATGTTTTCTCGTGAAGTAGAAAGGGGAACCTTACAACTTGCGGATGTTTACGGTTGTGGTTTCATCGCTTTCTCGCCTTTGGCACAAGGTTTATTAACCGATAAATACCTCAACGGTATCCCTGAAGATTCCCGTGCCGCTCGTTCTACAGGCTTTTTGCAACGTGAACAGGTAACAGAAGATAAAGTTGCAGTAATACGTCAATTAAACCAAATAGCCCAACAACGCGGACAAAGTCTCGCACAAATGGCATTAGTATGGATACTGAAAAACGAACGGGTTACTTCGGTAATTGTCGGTTCAAGTTCGGTTCGCCAATTGGATGATAATTTGAAAACACTTCAAAATTTAGACTTTGCAAATGAAGAACTGTCGGCAATTGAACAAATCCTTTCATCCGTGAATACTCAACTACCGAAGTAAAGACTTTAGTAAAAACTAACGATAATGAATAAAAACAACTATTGTGTTATTATGGGAGGAGGGATAGGTAGCCGTTTCTGGCCCTTTAGCCGTACTACCCTTCCAAAACAATTTTTAGATTTCTTGGATACGGGTCGTTCTTTATTGCAATTGACATTCGACAGATTCAACAACATAATCCCTACCGAAAATATTCTGATTGTTACAAATGATTTGTACGCAGACTTGGTAAAAGAACAATTGCCCGATTTAAAACCGGAACAGATTCTATTAGAACCCATGAGAAGAAATACGGCTCCCTGTATTGCATGGGCATCCTATCACATTCGTACGATAAACCCCAATGCCAATATTGTGGTAGCTCCCTCCGACCATTTGATTTTAAAAGAAGGAGACTTTCTGAGTGCAGTAGAAAAGGGCTTGGATTTTGTATCAACATCAAACAATTTATTAACCATCGGTGTAAAACCTAATCGCCCGGAAACCGGATACGGTTACATACAAATAGCTGAAAAGAAAAAGCAAAATCTTTATAAAGTTAAAACTTTCACCGAAAAGCCGGAATTGGAATTAGCCAAAGTCTTTTATGAAAGTGGAGAATTTTACTGGAACTCTGGATTATTTATGTGGAATGTCAACGCCATTATTGAAGCAATGGAAAAACTATTGCCCGAACTCACTGCTAAGCTATATTCCAGAAACATATATGGAACTTCCAACGAAAAACTATTTATTGACAAGCAATACCCTACCTGTCCGAATATTTCTATTGACATCGGAGTAATGGAAAAAGCGGATAACGTATATGTATCTCTTGGTGATTTCGGATGGTCTGATTTAGGAACATGGGATTCATTATACGACATATCACCTAAAGATAAAAAACACAATGTGATATTGAAAGGTCAATCCTTATTATACAATTCCGAAAATAATATCATAGTACTTCCCAAAGATAAACTTGCAGTTATCGACGGATTAGATGGATATTTAGTGGCAGAATCGGATAACGTATTGCTTATCTGTAAGAAAGACGAGGAACATATCATCCGTAAGTATGTGAATGATGTCCAGCTAAAAATGGGAGAGGAGTATATTTAGAGATGTGAGTATACCGCATTATAATAAAAAAGAGGGTATCCCAAAAGTAGGATACCCTTTCAGGCAGGGCAAACGCATCTTAAATAATATATTGACACATTTTAAATACTAGAATTTTTTCTATTTCGTTTGTAGAAAAAAAGAGCTATGCAAACACCAATTAGTTATTTTACAGAGTTGACCGATCCGCGTGTGGATAGAAGTAAAGAACATTTGATGGAGGACATCATCTTTATAAC
>SNRY01000054.1_pt1 | contig 50277 bp, 31 predicted proteins | sample 4693421 | NCBI WGS metagenome assembly SNRY01 (sample SAMN11003215, study PRJNA524138) | termite gut metagenome | isolation source: Bacteroidetes bacterial symbionts from single cell of protist host amplifed... | host: Streblomastix strix ... | reverse complement strand
GAGTTAAATGTTTCTTATTTTTCATCACACAACTAAAATAAGGCTTTTTTCTTAATCTCTGCTCGGGGCTAGCCCCGAACAGAGAGTGTTTTTCTTACTTCAGTTGCATTTACTAATTGAACTTACGGTGAAACTTATATCATTTACTGTATTTTCCGTCAGTACATAATCAATTGTATTGTCTATTGTATTCATAAAATAGCATTTAAATCCGGAACTTTGATTTCCATAAGCAAAAAACACATAGTCGGAATAAGAAGAAAAACCACCTATTGTGTTCACATTGTATTCTAAACGATACGGGTCATTGCCGGAATCTCTTTTTTTGTGCTTATTTATTGTTTTGACAGTTAAACAATTGTCTTTATTACAGAGTAAATTTATATTACTAAATTCTCCCGTTTTTATATCAAAGGACAAAAAATCATTACTAACATCCTGTTGGTATAAAATCTGTTTATTACCAAAAGTAAAAAAGGAAACCGTTCTTCCCAAAACAGGTATGTTATTCGTCTCTATTTGTTTTGACAAAATTTCCCCATTTCCATTAATTAAATAAATACTATATTCTTCTCCGGAGGCGCATATCAGAAAAGTGTTATCACCAATAATTTTGAAGTTAAAACAAGTAACACCTAATGGAATTGCTTTTATGAATTCACCCGTGCTTGCATAAAATAATAATTTTCTATTATCCTGAATAATAATGTTTCCGTTTGGTAAAACATCAAAATCTACAAGTGAAATATATTCACCGGGACCACTTCCGATGTTTTGAATTTTACGAAGGAATACACCTTGTCTATCAAATTGAACTAAAGCTTTATTATCGTAAGATATAAAATATTTATGATGCTTTTTTCTTATCTTATTGATTCTTCTACCAATTAAAGATTCATCAACAGTTTCTAAACGTATGATTTCGAAACTTTTGAAAATTGAAGATAAAGAATCTTTCTCATTTATAGTTGACACATCTAAACAAGTGATTGAATTATTTGAGCTATGCTTTTCACATCCCATAAAAGAAATGGTGCAAATTAAAGATAAAAGCAAAATACGATTATTTGTTAAATACATAATTTTTTAGATATTGTTAAATTAATATTGGTAATTCATTATTGAGTTTTAAGAACAATAATTTTAACGATTTGTCAATCATGTGTTGAGCTTTGCCGTAGCATTTTCCTTTTCGTTTGAATCTTACCAAATAATGTCTGATTCTAATCCTATTTTAGTCCTATTAAAACTAAAATGATCTGCTATCTCATTCGCCACCCCGTATTCCTTCCTCACAAAGGAGGAAGTGGATAATGTAAGCGATGGCGGAATGTATTGTACTTCAAGTGGTAAAACAACTATACATTATGAAGTGTTCAGACTTGTGGCGGAAGAAGGGGTTGCATTTATGAAACTCGATGAGATGCATACGTATGTGGGTTCAAAACAACTACTGTTGGATCCGGATAGCTGTTGACCGACTTGGAAAGCGATTTGTCGGTTTTGTCAGTGGAGATAGTTCCACAGAAACAGGATTAAAACTTTGGGAAGAAATAAAGGATATTCCCGCATCTTTCTATTGCTGGGGATTACCGGAAAAGCTGCAAAACTTTTATCCCGAAGGAAAAACATCTGCAGACAAAGGCGAAGACTTTCACCGTGGAAGGTTACCACAGTAGAATTAGACATTATTTGGCAAGATTCAAACGAAAAGGAAAGTGCTACAGCAAGGCTCAACACATGATTGATAAATCGTTAAAATTATTATTTCTAAAACTCAATAATGAATTACCTATATTAATTTAACAATACCTTATGGCAAAGGTAATAAAACTATCTCAAATTAGCAATGCCGAATTTTTTATAGTTACGACAAATGTAACCTATCAGGTTCCAAAGTCAGCATAGCTCCGCTTCCGTAAATTTGCCTACCGTCACGTATTTGTCATAAATAGCCTGATAAGCCTCCACATTCGTTGCATTAGGGGTATATTCGCTTGCAAATCCCGAACTCATGGCTCGTTGTGCATCTTCCACTTTATCGTATATACCGGCAGCAGTGGCGGCAAACATGGCTGCACCGAGGGCGCAAGCTTGATCTGTTTTGCAAACTTTAATCGGCATGTTCAACACATCGCTCAACGTTTGCATCACGAAGGGCGATTTGAGGGCAATGCCCCCAATGCCTATTACGCCGTCAATCCGTATGCCTTCGCTGCGGAAACGTTCCACAATGGCTTTGGAGCCAAAAGCCGTAGCCTCTACCAAGGCACGGAAGATGCGGGGGGCGGTGCTGCCCAATGTCAGTCCGGTGATGGTTCCTTTTAGCATTTGATTGGCATCGGGCGTGCGGCGACCGTTCATCCAGTCGGTAGCAATAATCGTGTTTTCGCTCACTGGTATTTGCTGCGCTTCTTGGGTCAGCGCCGGGATGATTTTGTCCACCGATTCGGCTATCAGCTTTTCTTTGGTAGCATTATCTATCAACGAGGAGTGGGCGATGATATTCCTTAGCGGATATTCAAGCGTCTGTTTGAACCAAGCGTATATATCCCCAAAGCCCGATTGTCCGGCTTCCAACCCTATCATGCCGGAGATAACGGAACCGTCCACTTGCCCGCAGATACCTTTAATCAGTTTATCGCCAATTTCATCGTATGTGGCAATCATTACGTCGCAAGTGGAAGTGCCGATGACGCGCACAAAAGTATGAGGAGTAATACCTGCACCTACAGCCCCCATGTGGCAATCGAAAGCGCCACCCGCAACTATTACGTTGGTAGAAAGTCCCAGTCGTTTCGCCCATTCTTCACTGAGCGTACCCGTCGGCTTGTCTGCCGTTTGCGTCTTTTCAAAAAGGCGGGAGCGAAATCCTGCCAATAACGGATCAAGAGTAGTAAGAAACTCTTCATCCGGCAGACCGCCCCACTTTTCATGCCACATGGCTTTATGCCCGTTGGCACAACGGCTGCGCACTATATCGGAGCTACGGGTTACGCCGGTGATAAGAGCCGGCAACCATTCACAACATTCCACAATAGAATATGCTTTTGCCCGTATGGTTTCATCTTCTCGAAGCAGGTGGAGGGCTTTTGCCCAGAACCATTCGGAGGAGTAAATACCGCCTTCGTATGCGGAGTAGTCTGTATGCCATTTTTTACAAAGCCGGTTTATCTCGGCGGCTTCTTTGATAGCCGTATGGTCTTTCCAAAGAACAAACATGGCATTGGGGTTTTCGGCAAATTCTGGTAGAAGGGCAAGGGGAGCGCCGGTTTCGTCTATCAGTCCGGGGGTGCTTCCTGTGGTATCAAAGGCAATGCCGGTCACATTTTCCGCTGTACTTTCCGGGCAGGCAGCGAGGGCTTCTTTCACCGTTTCTTCCAACACTTCCACATAATCCAACGGATGCTGACGATATTGATTCATCGCCGGATTGCAATACAGCCCCTTCTGCCAACGCGGGTAATACTTCACCGAGGTGGCAAGCGTTTCACCTGTCCCGGTATTCACCACAACGGCACGGGCGGAATCGCTTCCATAATCCAAACCTATCACAAACTTATCCATAATCAATGAAAGGCTTTATTTAACAGGTAATACACTTCGTTCATGCGAAGTTCTTTCTTAAATTCGCCGATAGTGGTGTTGTTGTCAATAATCACTATTTCGATGCCGGCTATTTCGGCATAGTCTTCCAAGTATTCCGTTGTGAGATCGTAGGAAAAAGCGGTATGATGTGTGCCTCCGGCAAGTATCCAAGCGGCGGCTCCTGTTTCAAAGTTGGGTTGAGGTATCCATAGGGCGGAAGCAACCGGAAGTTTAGGCAGGCTCTTACTCTGAATGCAATCCACCTGGTTTACTATCAGACGGAAACGATTACCCATGTCTACAATGGTAGCAGCTATCCCTGTTCCTTCTTTGGATGTGAATACTAACCGGGCAGGGTCGTTCTTACTGCCGATGCCCAACGGATGTATTTCCAATTTGGGTTTGTGCCGGGCAATGAGCGGACACACTTCCAGCATGTGGGCTTGGAGGATGGCGCTCTTTTCGCCGTCAAGGTTCAGTGTATAATCTTCGAGGAAGGAACAACCTTTCGGGAATCCCTGCCCCATAAACCATATTGTACGGTAGAGGGCGGCAGTTTTCCAGTCGCCTTCGGCTCCAAAACCATATCCTTCCGCCATCAAACGCTGACTTGCCAATCCCGGAATCTGGTCCATACCGGCAAGGTCGTCAAAGTTCGTGGTGAACGCTTTTGCACCCTTAGCAGCAAGAAAACGGCGAAGGGCGATTTCAATACGTGCCGCTTCTTTGACTTGTTTTTGGAAATGAGCATCGTTCTTTTGTTCGGAAGCCATGGTATATTCCCTTTCATATACTTGCAACAAGTTTTGTATATCCACTTCGGATACTTGATTCTGCATGGCTACTAATTCTGCTACCGGACAATAGTCCACATGATAGCCCAAACGTATTTCTGCATCCACTTTATCACCGTCGGTTACGGCTACATTATTCATTTGGTCGCCAAAGCGAATAATAAGCATATCTTGTGCATCAGCCCAAGCAGCAGATACGCGCATCCAAACAGCTATCTTGGCTTGTGTACCGGCGTCTTGCCAATGCCCCACTACTACTTTGCGGTTCTTGCGCATACGGGCGGTAATATGTCCGAACTCGCGGTCTCCATGCGCCGATTGGTTTAAGTTCATGAAATCCATATCCATCGTGTCCCAAGGTATTTCCTTGTTGAATTGCGTATGAAAATGCAACAGAGGCTTCTTCAATTCCTGCAATCCGTGTATCCACATCTTTGCGGGAGAGAACGTGTGCATCCAAGTAATGACACCGATACATTTCTCATTATTATTGGCAGCTTTGAGGGTAGCAGTTACTTCTTTGGCAGAGTTCACCGTACCTTTATATATCACTTTTACAGGCAGATTGCCTGAATCGTTAAGACCTTTCACCATTTCGCCGGAATGTGCATCAACAGCCACAACCGCATCCCCTCCGTAGAGGAGTTGTGCACCGGTTACAAACCATACTTCGTAATTTTCAAATGCCATCGTTTTGATTTATTTATAATTAATAATTTTTTAAATTGTTTGGTATGTAGGGGCAACCCATGCGGTCGCCCCTACCTGATTGTCCATAATACGCTTCCGGTCCATGTTTCCGGTTGAAATGTTTTTCTATCAACTGCGGATTCATGAGCAGATGAGGATTTACGGCATAAGCGATGCTTGCCATTTTAGCTACCTGCTCCATTACCACAGCGTTGTGCAGGGCATCGTCTGCGTCTTTCCCCCAGACGAAAGGACCATGATTTTTTACTAATACGCCGGGGGTGTGCACAGGGTTTATTTTCTCGAAACGTTTCACAATTACACTGCCCGTTTCCTGTTCATAAGCCCCTTTTATTTCTTCATCAGTCATATCTGCTGTACAGGGAATAGCTTCATGGAAATAATCGGCATGGGTAGTCCCAATGTTTGGAATGTCCAATCCTGCTTGTGCCCAAGCCGTTGCATAAGTAGAATGGGTATGCGCCACGCCTCCCGTTTCAGGAAAAGCTATGTAAAGCGTCAAGTGGGTAGGCGTATCCGAAGAAGGTTTCAACTTGCCTTCCACTATTTCTCCGTCAAGATTTACCACTACCATATCTTCCGCTTTCATCGCATCATAAGAAACTCCGCTTGGTTTAATCACCACCAAACCCGATGTGCGGTCAATGCCCGATACATTTCCCCAAGTGAAAATGACCAAACCGTGTTTTACCAAATCAAGATTGGCACGAAACACTTGTTCTTTTAGCGTTTCCAACATATTCTATAATTTAAATTTAGGGGTTTGGCTATATGCCTTTTCGTTGAACTTATAGAGGGAGGCTCCCCGTTTGGAACCCGATTTGTCAATCTCATCCGTCTTTTCAATGTAACCCATTTCGGCTACTCTTTTACGGAAGTTGCGTTTGTCCAGCAATTCTCCGTAAATAGCCTCGTACAATGTTTGCAATTGTGTTAAAGTGAAAAGTTCCGGTAGCAGATTAAAGCCGATAGGCTCTGTGGATGCTTTCCGTTTCATTATTTCCCGTGCCTTTTCTATCATTCGGGGATGGTCGAAGATAAGCGGTGGCAACTCTTTGAGATTTATCCAAAACGCATTATGCTTTTGCACCAATTCCCTGTCGTATTCATTAATATTTATCAAAGCATAATAAGCGACGGATATTACTCTTTCGCCCGGGTCGCGTTCTGTTTCGCCGAATGCGCATACTTGCTCCATGAACATATTACTTAGTCCGGTAAGTTCATGGAGTACCCGCTTCGCCGCATCGTCCACACTCTCCTCCTCTTGCACAAAACCGCCGGGTAAAGACCATTCCCCCATAGCCGGTTTAAAATTCCGCTTCAACAACAGGAGGTTAAGCTCCCCTTGGTGAAACCCGAAAATAATACTATCTACTGCCAGATAGAATTTAGGGTGCAGATTGTAATAATTCCTCATTACCAGAAATACCAATAGAATACTGCCGTAATAGCAAGAATGATAGCCGTATGAATGATGTCCCAATGAGTCCAACCGGCTCTGGTATTCGCCTTTTGCTGCGGAGTTTCCGTGCCGAATACCAATCCTTGTATCTTGTCGGCTGAAGGTGCGGATGTGGCATAACTGACAGCTATCACCACGATTATACAGAACAGGAACATCCACCCGCAGAAGAACAGCCAATTTATATCATAGAAAAGATATTTGAATAATGAACTGCCGCTATCTGCTGCAATGCTGTAATAGACTTTAGCCCCTAAGCGCGTCAGACCGATCACCATACCTGCAATCAATCCCCACATACCGCCTTGCGCCGATGTACGTTTCCAGCAAATACCAAGCAGGAAAGCCGCCGCAATGCCCGGAGCCAGCACAGACTGAACATCCTGCAAATACGTGTAAAGCACATCCCCCACGCCGCGCATGATAGGAATCCATAATATACCCAGCGCCACGATAATTACCGTCGCTACCTGCCCGATGCGAACTAACTTTTTCTCCGGCGTTTGCGGTTTGAAGCGTTTATAGAAGTCTATCGTAAAGAGCATAGCCGATGAATTGAACAACGAAGCCAGCGAACTCATCAGTGCAGCCAAGATGCCACATACCACAAGCCCTTTGAGTCCGGCGGGAAGAAGTTTGGCCACTAATGTTGGAAAAGCTGCATCGGCATTCACATTTCCATTTTCCAGCAAAGGCAGGAATCCGCCACCCGGCATCATCTTTTGATGCAATGCAAAAGCAATCATACCCGGAATTAGGAACAAGAACACGGGAAGCAGCTTCAAATAAGCGCCGAAGATAGCGCCACGCCGCGCTTCCCTCTCATTCTTTCCGGAAAGTACACGTTGCACGATATATTGGTCGGTACACCAGTACCAGAAACCAATTATGGCAGAACCTATCAACGCTCCCAACCACGGAAAGTTGGCATCACTGTTGCTACGAATCAGGCTCGTCATCGAATCTCCATACTCATTTACGGTAACAGCTCCGCATACCTTCATCATTTCATCCCATCCGCCCAGTTCCTTAAAGCCTAACACCAGAATAATCAATGAACCCAACAATAAAATAGGAGTTTGCAACACCGACGTATAAAGCACCGATTTCATTCCTCCAAATACGGTATAAAGTGCGGTGATAAGCACCAATCCGATAGCTGCCATCCAGAAGAAGTCAATCCCCCACAATTCTTTGATACCAAATACCTGTTGAAATACAAGTCCACCGGCATACACCGTTACGGCAACCTTCGTCAACACATAGCTCAGCAAAGAAATAACGGAAAGTATTGTTCTCGACTGCGGGTTATAGCGTCGTTCCAAGAACTCCGGCATCGTATAGACCATGCTTCGCGAATAAAACGGAACGAATACCCAGCCGAGAATAAGAATCATCCATCCCTGAATTTCCCAATGCGCCATAGCCATACCGCTTGAGGCGCCCGCTCCGGCAAGCCCTATCAAATGTTCCGACCCGATGTTCGATGCAAAGATAGAAGCGCCAATGGCGAGCCATGTGGCATCACGTCCACCTAAGAAATAGTCTGCCGAATCTTTCTGTTTTTGCTTAACAACCCAACATACAATTCCTATTAAAGCCAAACAGAATACCCCAATTACAATCCAATCTAATGTTTCCATGGTTGATTAATTCTTACTTGCTAAATTTATAGATACATTGGCTATGATACGTTTGCCCCGGTTCCAATACGACGGAAGGCCAATCCGGTTTATTGGGACTATCCGGATAATGTTGCGTTTCTAAACATATAGCCGTACGTTGTTGATACACGATGCCTTTCTTTCCTTTTGCCGTTCCGTTAAGGAAATTACCCGTATAAACCTGAATACCCGGTTCATTGGTATAGACATCCAATGTGATGCCCGTAACGGGTGAAGTCAGTTTGGCTGCCAATTTTGTTATGTCGCCTGCCGTGTTCAGTACCCAATTATGGTCGTAACCGTTACTATTCTTCAACTGAACGTAATCATACTTATCCATGTCCGTTCCGATGGCTTTCGGAGCCGTAAAATCCATGGGCGTACCTGCCACCGGAAGAATTTCTCCTGTGGTCATAAACGTACTGTCCACCGGTGTAAACCGATCGGCGTTTATATAAAGAATATCATTATTAACAGGCGTTTCCGGATTTCCTGAAAGATTAAAATAAGAATGGTTTGTCATGTTAATGATGGTTTTCTTATCCGTAGTAGCTTCATACCGAATGTCAATGGCATTGTCCTCTCTCAACGTATAAGTAACCTTAGCCGTCACATTTCCCGGATAATTCGCATCACCGTCCGGCGAAACGAGTGCCATTTCAATAGTCGTATCATGAACCGGCTTCGCTTCATATACCTGATACTGCCATCCCTTTGGTCCTCCGTGCAAACTATGCCCATTGCTATTTCGCAGGAGTTGAACGGTATCTCCGTCTATGACGAACCTTCCCTCTTTAATACGATTGGCGTACCGCCCGATTGCCGCCCCAAAATCACTGGGCGCATTTACATAATCATTCATGTTATCAAACCCCAGCGCTACATCTTTCATTTCCCCGTTCTTATCCGGGACCATGATAGAAACGATGCGTGCGCCGAAGTTCGTAATACATACTTCCATACCCGACTTATTCTTTAATACATAAAGATTTGTCGCAGAACCATTTACTTCCGCTTGAAAGTTTTTAGGGTCTAAACCGGACAATGTCAATTCCGGCTTATCGGCATACGAACCGGTCAATAAAGCTACGACCCCGATAAGTAATAGTTTTTTCATGTTTTGAATTCGTGTTAATTGAAATAGATGATTGTTTGAGTGTGAAAATAACACTTATTACAATACAAAAATAATTTACGGATATGTTATTGAGCAGGATACAAAAAAATGTCTTATGTCCTCGCTCATGGGTGTCTTCGACTTCGCTCAGGCGTCAGTAACACTCACCGATGTCTGAGCGAAGTTGAAGGCGCTGTTTGCTTGATAACTGCATTTTGACTATTAAAATATAGAAATCTTGAAATATCTATACTTGATTAGCCATGCTCTTTAAAGTTGGGGAGAGGGTTTGGTTATGAATTTCCGGGAAAAGAAAAAGCCCGAAAGCATCTGAATTTCGAGCTTTTTCTTTTTGTTAATTATGAAATAAATACAACGTGGTAACAGAAACTTTAATTCAGGGAATTGTTGCCCCAAATAATACGACTGTTTTCCGACTGATAAAAAATATCAGCCGGTATTATCTGAAAACAATTCGTTATGAATACATTGTCCACTTTGTTCAGTTCAATAACAGCTTGATTGGGTAAAGGGGTTTTAGTGCGCACATTATCCAATACCATGTTTTTACAATCGGTAAGGACAATGCTGGCGCCGTTTTTTACAGCAAAATCCACATTATGGAATCGAATGTTTGTAGCTGTTTGGGCTGTAAAACCGTTTTTTGCCACCATATTGATATTCGAAAACGAGATTTCTTCGATGGGCATTTCTTCAATACCTGTTATATAGCCAATTTTTTCAATGTTGTTTCCGGTTATGTTACTCAAATGAATATTCCGGAAAACAGGAGTACGTTCGGATACCGGTTCGGGTTTGGAATCCCTATCGTAGAATAAATCGAATATGAATGCGCTTTTTTGAATATCGTTCATTACAATATTATTTACCCTTATTTCTTCCACTACTCCTCCGCGCCCGCGGGATGCTTTCACGCGTATCCCCGCATCGGTTCCGTTAAACACGCAATTCGAGATAGTTACTTTTTTCACGCCTCCCGACATTTCGCTTCCGATAACCACCCCTCCATGACCGGAAAGCATGACACAGTTCGTAATGGTGATATTTTCGCAGGGTTTTCCATATTTACGCCCGTCAGCATCTCTGCCGGACTTAATCGTAATGCAATCGTCGCCTACACTGATAAAGCAATCTGAAATACGGACATTGCTGCACGAGGAAGGATTTATCCCATCGGTATTCGGACTATCATCCGGATTTTTTATGGTAATTCCATGCACTAAAATGTTATCGCAAAATTCGGGATTAACCGTCCAAAAAGGAGAATTACGGATGGTTATGCCATCAATTTTTATATTCTTACATTCGTAGAACTGTATGAAAGATGGACGGAAAAAACGACGCGTTAAGGTTGGTTTATAGTAATCCGAAACGATTAGGTCTTTGTTAGCTTCGTCCCACTGGTGCTGCAAATCCGTTAATTGAGAAGGCTTGCCTTCAACCCGGATAGCATTTGTAATTGTACGCTGGAAATCCCACCATTTTTTGCCTTGTCCTTCTAAGGTTCCTCTGCCGGTAATGGTAATATTTTCAGCATTGCGCGCATTGATCAGCGGAGCGAAAGAACGCATAACAACGCCTTCCCAGCGTACGGTCGTAAAGGGTAAATAATCTTCAAACTCATTAGAAAAACGAATAATTGCGCCCGATTCGATATGTAGCGTTATATTGCTTTTCATATAAATAGCCCCGGTAAGATATTCACCGGCGGGAAAATAAAGTGTGCCTCCTCCTTCGGAAAAGGCTTTTTCAATCGTCTTATTTATCAAATCCGAACATTTTATTTTACCGGTCGTATCAGCTCCTGATTCTTGCAGATTGTACGTTTTGGCTTGTAGTGAAAAAATATTGCACACGAGAAGCAGGGTGGTGATCGTTGTTTTTAAAGTTTTCATATCAGTTATGTTTAGTAAAATATTTTTTTGCCATTCACTACTTATTGGGTTATCCCCGCATCTGGCAAATATATGCATTATTTATCCAATAACAAACTTGTCAGAATAAACGGACCCGTTGCTTTCGGGTCGTTATCTCTGACCGGTTCGGAAATATAATATTCGTAACTTCCGTTTCGGTTCTCCCTCCCTCCTAATCCTGCAACCGAACAACAATTTGTGACCCGAAGGGTGCCGTCGGGATTCTCTACAATAAATTGTTTGACATATTGTTCATAAGCTGTTTTTCCTTTTTTTAAATAACTATTATCTAAATATCCTTTTTGGGCGCCTTTCACCCACATATAGATGAACATTATGGAGCCGGTTGATTCTAAGTAATTCCCTTCTGTTTCCGGTTTATCGGTTACTTGATACCACAGACCGGTTTCCGGGTCTCTGTACTGCTCCAGCGAAGCAGCCAACCCTGTCAATATATGGATAATATCCGGACGTTTAGGGTGATTTTCAGGCAGAAAATCCAATACATCCACTAAAGCCATAGCATACCATCCTATGCTTCTTGACCAGAAATTAGGAGATAGCCCTGTTTCGGGATTTGCCCAGATTTGTTCCCGTTTTTCGTCCCATCCGTGATAATATAATCCTGTTTGCGAATTATAGGTTTTCTCAGCAATTAAAGTAATCTGATGCGCCACGTCATCAAATAATTCCGGTTCATTGAATGTTTTTGCATATTCGGACAGAAAAGGAGAAGCCATATAAATCCCGTCTAACCACATTTGATAAGGATAAATCTGTTTATGCCAGAAACCGCCTTCCGAAGTTCTTGGATGGGTTAGCATCTGACTGCGTAACAAATCCAACGTATTTTTGTATTTTTCGTTTTTTGTTTCCTGATATAAAGGAAACAGGATTCGTCCCGGGTTTATGCAATCAATATTGTAATCTCCGGGTTTATAAGTAAGAATGTGATGTCCGTTATCAGAGAGTATCGTGTCAAGGTAGCTAACCACATAGTCATTATATTTTCTATTTCCGGTTTGGTCGAATGTTTTTTGTATAGCCATCAAAACTAGCCCGTGGCAATAATTCCACCTGGGAGCTTTTGAAAAATCGAGCATCCAGGATTCCGGATTCCGCATGATTTCCGAATCTGCCATGCGAATGTAATATTTAGTGTCTTTGGTTTGATTACACTGACAAAAGGTAAGAAATAAAATAAGTAATGCAATATAATTTTTCATACAATCATAATTTAATAAGGTGGTGATTCAAAAAGTATGCTGCTGTAAGATTTTGGCAATCAGGTTAACCGTGATTATTTTTGTATATGAACCTCACAATAACCCTTCATTAGCCCCGATTGCCAACGTACAAAAATAAAGAAAAATGGCAGGAAATCCTCCCGGAAGCAAAATTATTATTGCAAAAACTGCGGACGACAATTTATCGGCAACCACGCATTGAGTTACAAAGGTTGCCATTCGGACTTGAATCAGAGGATATAAACCATGCTTGTTCGAGGTGTTGGTAGTAGAGATATTTCTGCCATAGAGAAAGTTAGTCTCAATAAAGTATTGTCTGTATTGGTTCGCTCCAATCACAAAATCAAACCCCAACAAAGCCATTACGACAAACCGGAAGTGAACGAGTTAGGAACTTATGTCGGCAACAAAAAGAATAAAGTTTGGCTGATTTATGCTTATCACCGTGCAAGGGGCGAAATCGTTGCATACATTTGAGTCAAACGGAACTTAAAAACAGCCCTCAAATTAAGGGACAAACTCCTGTCAATGGGCATTGCTTTTGATACGGTTTGTACAGATGCTTGGGATAGTTTTATCTCCGTATTTAAGCAGGATAACCACATAATTGGAAAGGCAGACACGAAAGGTATTGAGGGCAATCATTGCCGATTGCGACATCGAATACGGCGGGCTTTCGGAAAAACATGCCGTTTCTCAAAAAGATTGTTCAATCATTTAAAAGCATTTGATTTGGCATTTTTTTATATCAATTTTGGCTTTGTATAAAACAGCATACTTTGTGAAACACCACCCAAAACCAAACTTATACAGATTTTTGATATTCGCTTGGCGTTACGTTAAATTCAAGTTTGAAACAAGCCGTAAAATATTTAGGATCGGAAAAGCCGACGGAATAGGCTACTTCGGATATGGGTATTGATTTATCTTTTAGCATCATACAAGCATGTTTTAGACGAATGTTCCGGATAAAATCCCTTGGGGATAAATCTGTCATTGATTTTATTTTCCGGTACAAAGATGATTTTGACATATTGAGTTTGTCTGCTAATGTGTTAATATCAAAGTCCGGTACTGAAAGATGTTTTTCAATGATGGCTATGGCGTTATTTAAGAATTGTTCATCCAATGAAGGGTATTCTAATTTTGAGATATTAATTTCGAAATCAGACTTGAATTGTTTTTGGCGATTTCTTTTGTTTGCAATGAAGTTATTAATGCGGGCTTCCAACACTTTGAGTTCAAAAGGCTTGGATATATAGGCGTCCGCTCCTGCATTATAACAATCAATACGGTCGGCGGTAGTATTCTTAGCTGTTAGCAAAATGACAGGAATATGACTTGTTTCAATATTGTTTTTTAATATCCGGCATAATTCCAGTCCATCCATACCGGGCATCATTACGTCGCTGACAATGATATCCACTTCATTTGCCCGTATTGTTTCCAAAGCTTCCAGTCCGTTTGTTACAGGAATAACGTGGTAATGTTTTGAAAGAATTTCATGGATTAAGATTAGCAGTTCTTCATTGTCTTCGGTAAGCAGGATCGTGGAGAATTGAGGGGATTTCTTAGTAGAAAGCGGAGGGTTGAGAGTAGAAAGTTGAGGTCTTTCTTTAGTTGAAGACTGGTGGGGGAGGGGAGTTGGGAGGTGGAAAATTCCCCATTCCGATTCGCTATAGTCTTCTTTATCTATAGGGATTTCGAGGGTAAAGGTTGTTCCGGTATTTTGGATGCTGTTGACAGAAACGGTTCCATGATGTATTTCCACGAGTTCTTTAGTAAGTGAAAGTCCGATGCCATTAGTTTCTCCCGCTTCTTTCATTTTATTATTGTAGAAGGGGATGAAGATTTTGTGTAAATCTTCGGGTGCAATACCGACTCCCGTATCGTTTATTTGGATTTTTAGCAGCCTCGCCTTTGGTTTCTCTTTGGGGGAAGGAGTGGAAAGAGGAGAGAAGAAAGTGGAAAGTTCAATTTTCACTTCTCCATTTTCCGGAGTATATTTGAAAGCGTTGGACAGTAGATTGAATATAATCTTATCTATTTTATCCGCATCGAAACAGGCTTGAATCTGGTTGGGGGTTGAAACAAATGAAAAACGGATGTTTTTTTTCATCATCAATGTGAGAAAATGGTTCTCGCATAAATCTTTTATAAAACCGGCAATATCCCCTTGCGTGATTTTGAGTTCCATATTTCCCGATTCAATCTTGCGGAAATCCAAAACTTGTTGTAGCAATCTTCTTAACCGGCTGATATTTAGGCGAATCATTCCAAATTGTTTGATTTTCTCGTTATAAATAGTCTCTGCATCATCGATTAGGCAAGAAATGATGGTAAGAGGGGTCAGAAAGTCGTGCGATATATTTGTAAAATACCGTAATTTGGTTTGGGTCAATTCTTCAGATTTATCTTTCTCTATCTGTGCGATTTTCAATTTATTAATCAATTGTATTCTTTTTTTTGTTACAGTGAAGATATAACAGGCAACTAATAGAATAGAAATGGTATAGACAGCATAAGCCCACCCTGTTTCGTAAAAGGCAGGGCGTTTATAAATTTTCAATATGGTTGCTTCGCTGTTCCATAATCTATTTTCGTCCGTTGCTTTTACAATGAATTTGTGAACCCCTTTACTTAATTGATTGTATATGGCAAACAAGCGTTCATCGTCCGTATAAATCCAATCATCGTCTCGCCCTTCCATTTTATAGGCATATCTTAGTTTTGAAGGAAAAATATAGTTGAGAGAGGAAAAAGTAATCTCAATGTTTTTATCATAGGGGTCAATTTCGAGGTATTGTGATTTTATATCAAATTTATGATTCTTACTTCCTTGAAGAACAGATTTGTTGTTAATCTTTATATCAGTAATCAACACCTTATTGGAAGTGGGGTACGCCGATAATTTTTCCGAAGAATTGAATACGGAAATTCCTCTGTTTCCTCCAAAAAGAAGGTTTCCCGATTTATCCTTAAAATAGGAGTTGGGAAGAAAGGAATTTACGATAGCCCCGTCCGTTTCGGTAAAATCTCTGGATGCATTATTGGATGGATTATATATGGTTATTCTCTTTTTGGTGGATATCCAAATATTACCAAAATCATCTTCAATAATATTTAGAATGCCTTCACCGACCAATCTCATAGCGTAGTGCGTTAAGTCTGTGATATGATTGTTTGTGATGTCATACGCCAGGATATGACCTTCTTTGGTTCCAATCCAGACTTGACCGGTTTTGTCTGCAAAAATGGATGTTATATTATTAGATACCAAATTATCATTTTCCTGATTATAATTTTTTATTTGTAACTTTTCGGAACCGGGTTTTTCCGAAACGGATATCCGGTAAATGCCTTCGCTGGTAGAACTAATCCATATTTCTCCCTTGGCGTCTTCCGTCATTCCGGATATATTTTTTAGTTGAAAACCGGAAGGAGGAAGTTGAAAGTAAGAATTTATATGTTGAATCCTCTCGCTATTGTATGGCTTGATAAACAAATTTGATCTGGTTGCTATCCATATATTATTTTGCCTGTCCTCGTACATGGTATAAGGATTACCAGGGTCTTCGATGATTTGGGATAAATCTATTGTTTTATTCAAAATGAGCCGGTTGCCTTCTTTTTTTACGCGATATATCAAGGGTAAATTATTGTGAGTTAGCCAAACTTCACCAGGGTAAGTTTGAAAATCGTTGATATAACCTATATTAGATAAGTTGATCGACTTGGAAAGTCTGTCGTATAATTTTATCTTATTTTCTTTTGGGTAAAAAATTCCCAATCCGCAGCGGTTTTGGTTCACCCAAATCTCATCTCCGTTTTGGTATATTGCCGTAATGCTTGTCGCAATTCCGGTTTGCGCTTTAATAGAGAGTATGTCATAGTTCCGGATGATGGGTTTATCAAAGTTGATGTATAAAACACCTTCACTAAAAGTTCCTATCCATAAATTGCCGTCCCTGTCTTTTATTATTTCACTGAAAATGTTGTTATAGTATTTGAAAAGAGAGGAGACATCTACATTTCTTAAGTTTCCTTCCTTCGTATATTCAAAGGCATATATTCCGGAGAAGGACATAGCCCAGATGTAATTGTTTTTATCGTCTTGAGTCATGCTGTAAAAAATATTATCGGGCAGTTGACGCTCTTTATTATAGGTATGCTGTTGTACATACATTTCATTGGGGCTTTTACCAGGGTTAAACAGATATACGCCATCTCCCCACGTGCAAATCCATAATTGTTTTTTATTGTCTTGATAGATTTTGAAAGGATTATTTGTTTTCCCTACGGGGGGATATTCGATGAAAGAATCAGTCTCTTTGTTGTATTGATAGAGACCTTGCTTCCATGCTGTTATCCAAATGTTTCCTTCGGCATCTTCGTATAGGCAATTTACAAAACTTGAAGCGGGTAGTAACTTATCGTAGCTCTTTTGCAAAGAGAGATCGCTATTATAATGGTATATAGTATTATCTGCTCCAATCCATATCGTTTTATCAGATAAAATACAAATGCTTTTTATATCGGATTTTTGGATTTGGGCGTTTCCGAAAGTGGTAATACGATATGTTTTTTTATTGAGCATATTGACGCCTTTCCGTGTTCCGATCCACAGGTTATTGTCATCCTCTGTCAGGCATGTGATTTCATTATCTGTTAATAAATGGGGATTTTTAAGGTCTGACCTAAATGTCAGTATATGGTAGCCATCGTATCTGCATAAACCTTCTAACGTACCAAGCCATATAAATCCGTCACTATCTTGAAAAATTCGTTGGATGCTGTTGGATGGTAATTGTTTGCTTAATGGAACGGATATTACCGAAATATGATTTGCCTGAGCAGGAAAGAAAGCGGAGAACCCGATTAGTATGGCAATAAAGATGTAACGGGGGTAAATTGTCAATATGGATAATAGGTTCATTGGGATAATGAGAATAAGATATTAGTAAGTGAAGAACAAAATTATCCAAAAAACGTAGAGAGATGCCCTGTCAGATGGCTGAATTTTGTGAATTGGTCTGTAATCTATCCTTTTTGAATGGTAAATATACCTTTGATGATAATTACTTTTTATTTTTTTGTAAGACTTAAAAAGAGAGGGAGTAGAAAATTCAAAAACAATATATATAATGGCTATGAAAAAAAATCAAATGGGGTTTTACCGGTTTTCTTTTTTTCTTTTTATCGTATTGGTAACTTCTTGTATAAATAAAAAGGGGAATACCACCGGAAACATGGAGGTTGAGAAATCAAGAAAAGAAGTAATCGATATAATAAACAAGGTAAATACATACTGGCAATCTACTGCTGATCCCGAATCTGCTAATGCTTTTTGGCACCCGGCAGCCTATCATACGGGCAATATGGCTGCTTATTTTGTAACCGGAGTGGAAGACTACCGGCTGTACTCTGAAAAATGGGCGGATAAAAATGAATGGAAGGGCGCCAAATCGGATGATACCTCTCAATGGAAATACCACTATGGAGAAACGGACGAGCATGTTCTTTTTGGAGATTGGCAATTATGCTTTCAAACTTATACGGATTTATATACCATAGAACCGGATGAAAAAAAAATTGTACGGGCAAAAGAAGTTTTTGAATACCAGATGTTAACGCTCAATAATGATTATTGGTGGTGGACAGACGGATTGTATATGGCAATGCCTGTGATGACTAGTTTATACAGGATAACTCAAAATCCCCTCTATCTGAAAAAGCAGTATGAATATTTCTCGTATGCCAAAGAGTTGATGTATGATGAGGAAAGTTCGTTATTCTATCGCGATGCAAAATATATTTATCCCAAACATCAAACAACCAACGGATTAAAAGATTTTTGGGCAAGAGGTAATGGTTGGGCGTTTGCGGGATTGGCAAGAGTATTGCAAGACCTTCCGGAAACGGATGCTCACAAGGGTGAATATATAGAATTATTCCGGTCAATGGCGAATGCTTTGAAAAACTCACAACAAAGCGAAGGGTATTGGTCTAGGAGTCTGCTGGATTCAAAACACGCTCCGGGGTTTGAAACAAGCGGTACGGCATTCTTCACGTATGGTTTTTTGTGGGGATTAAATAATGGAATACTTGCTAAAGGGGAGTATGCGGATGTTGTTGATAAGAGTTGGAACTATCTTACCAAAACGGCATTGCAACAAGATGGTAAAATCGGATATGTTCAACCAATCGGAGAAAGAGCCGATCAGCACCGCTATGTGGGAGCGGAAACAACTTCGGATTTTGGAGTGGGCGCTTTTCTGCTGGCAGCTTCCGAAATGGTGAAATATTTACAGAGTTGAAAGGCGGAGAGTTGGAAACAGGATAATCCCTAACTCAGATAAACTAATGTGTAAACCAAAGTCGTGATAGTATGAAAAACCAACTAGTTCTATTGGCTTGCTGTGTTCTCGCATTCCATGCAACGCTCAAAGCCGGAAACAATACGGTTGACGACCGGAAATATTGGGCGGATTTGCTGTATAAAATAGCCGAACCTGTTCTTAGTAATATGAGTAAAGGGGAATTGGCGAGAAATATGGAGATAGAGTTGAGTCCGGTATGGGATGGTCGCAATGAACGGGTTACTTACATGGAAGCATTTGGTCGTTTGATGGCGGGATTGGCTCCCTGGTTGAGTTTGCCTGACGATAACACCTCCGAAGGCAACCAGCGAAAGCAGCTTCGTGAATGGGCGTTAAAAAGTTATGCACATGCCGTTGATCCGGAAAGTCCGGATTATTTACTATGGGATAAAGAGGGACAAGCCTTGGTAGATGCAGCTTATATTGCAAATAGTTTCCTGCGCGCCCCCAAGCAGCTTTGGGAGCCTTTGGATAAAACTACCCGGCAACGCTATATCAAAGAGTTCAAAGGTTTGCGCCGGGTTAACCCTCCTTATACCAATTGGTTACTGTTTTCTGCTACGATAGAGAGTTTTCTGCTTTCCATTGACGAAGAATGTGATATGTACCGCATACACTCGGCAATTCGTAAGATAGAAGAATGGTATGTAGGCGATGGTTGGTATTCGGATGGAATGCACTTTGCTTTTGATTACTACAACAGTTATGTTATTCAACCCATGTATGTAGAAGTCTTAGAGGCGCTGGTTACTAAGAAAGTTCAGTTAAGGGATACGAGTGGGGAAAGCCTGAAAAATGACGGGAAAACTGCCGTCAAACGGATGAGGCGATTCGGCGTAATATTGGAACGCTTCATTTCTCCCGAAGCGAGTTTTCCCCCTTTCGGACGGTCTATTACTTACCGGATGGCGGTTTTTCAACCTTTGGCATTGCTTGCCTGGAAGGGAGAATTACCGGAGTCGTTGCCGGAAGGTCAGGTGCGCAATGCCTTGACAAGCGTGATGAAACGAATGTTTTCCGCTAAAGGAATTTTTGGAGAAAGAGGATTCCTTCAATTGGGTTTTGCGGGACATCAACCGGGCATTTCCGATTGGTACACGAACAATGGGAGTATGTATCTTACTTCATTGGTCTTTCTACCTTTAGGATTACCCGCAACCCATTCTTTTTGGACGTCTGAGGCGTTGGACTGGACGGCTAAAAAGGCGTGGAATGGGGAAGAGTTTCCGAAAGATCATGCGGAAGAATAAAGAATGAAGGGAATCAGAGTTTATAAACCTATTAATCTATTAATTTTATGATTGACATTACAACAAGAAAACAAAGACGCCATGCATGGCGCCTCTGTGTAAATGAACAATTTACCGGATGGAATAAATTGAAAATATGCTTTCTGTGTATTTTCTCTTTGTTTGCGGGAGTTAATGCTTTGGCACAAGACCGCTCAATAAGCGGAAAAGTGGTAGATGCTGCAACGAATGATCCGCTCATCGGGGTAAGCATAGCAGTAAAAAACACCTCTACCGGAACCGTTTCGGATGTAGATGGCCGGTTTCAATTGCGTGTTTCGCCTAATTCCATTCTTGTTATTTCTTATGTAGGATACACCACACAAGAAATAACGCTTGGCGCTCAAACCTATTTATCCGTTGAATTGAAAGAAGATGCACATGCCTTAGACGAACTGGTGGTGGTGGGATATGGTACACAAAAGAAATCGGACGTTACGGGTTCTGTAACTTCCATTTCCAAGGACCGTTTATCAAAAATTCCTGTAACTAACGTATTGCAAGCTGTTCAGGGCGCTGCCGCGGGGGTAAATATCACCCAAGCTTCTTCTATGCCCGGTGAAGAACCGTTGGTATTAATTCGTGGAAGAAACTCCATTAATGCCGAAACGGGTCCGTATGTGGTAGTGGATGGTATTCCTATCAGTAAATCCGGCGGAACATTGAACGACGTCAATCCGGGGGACATAGCGTCCATAGAAATTTTGAAAGACGCCTCGGCTGTGGCTATTTATGGTACGAACGGTGCAAATGGTGTAATTCTGGTTACTACCAAACGCGGCAATAGTAATAAACCGGTAATACGTTACAATTGATAGCGCGTTATAAGGAAGGAAGACGTATCAACGGTTCTCCCATGATTCATGAGGAGGTGAAGTACGAAAACGAAGTGGAAAATTACAAAAACGGGCATCTTACGGATTGGATTGACGCCGTAACACAAACAGGTGTTATAACAGACAACAATATTAGCATTTCGGGAGGAGCCACAAACGTAAAATATTATGTTTCAGGCAATTTTATGGATCAAAAAGGAGTAGTAAAAGGCTACAACTACAAGCGTTATTCTTTCCGCACCAATTTGGATATAAATGTAACGGACTACTTGACTATAGGTACGAACTCGTACATCGTTGCTCATAATAAGGATGGCGGTCGCGCCCATTTATTAAACGCTGCCGCCATGAGTCCATATGCCAAAATGTATAACGATGACGGCAGCCTTTGCATCTACCCCATGTATGGTGAAACATTATGGCCTAATCCGTTGTTGAGCACTACCACCAACCCTGAACGTCGCCAATTCAATATAAACGTTAACGCTTATGCCGAAGTAAATTTTGGTCAAATCTGGAAGCCGTTAGAAGGTTTGAAATATAAACTGAATGCAGGTTATTCGTATGTTCCCAGACATGAAAGTTCGTATACGGGGGCTTCTGTTAACGACTTGAATGGTACGGCGCGTATTAATAACTACGAAACTCAAAACAATACAATAGAAAACATCGTAACATACGCTCGCGACATAGATAAGCATCATTTCGACCTGACAGGTTTGTATGCCGCCCAGCAGAAAAAATATCGTGAAAATACGGCTCAAGCTGTCGGATTTGTGAATGATGAGTTGGAGTGGAACAATATGGCTGCCGGCGCTACCGCCCAAGTGGGTTCAAAAACAGAGCGTTACGCCATCCTTTCACAAATGGGGCGTTTGAACTATTCGTATGACAGTCGTTATTTGTTTACCTTTACGGTGCGTCGCGACGGTTCTTCGGTATTCGGCTTCAATAATAAATACGGCACATTTCCATCGATTGCTTTGGGTTGGAATATACATAATGAATCGTTTATGGAAAAAGCTACGGCGCTTAACAGTTTGAAGTTGAGGCTATCTTACGGTAAATCGGGCAACGAAGCCATCAATGTTTACCAAGCCATTACTACCATGGCAAGCCGGCAAATAGCAATGGGCGGAGCTACCAATATTGCTATGGTTACGGATAAACTGGGAAATCTTGATTTGACTTGGGAAACCACGAACGGTTTCAATGCCGGTTTGGATTTCGGCTTGTGGAACAGTCGAATCAATGGTACTATTGATGTGTATTCCTCCACTACCAAAGATTTGTTACTGCAACGTCAGTTGCCTACTGTTTCCGGTTTCAACAGCGTGTTTGCCAATATGGGAGAAACAGCCAACAAAGGGGTGGAAATAACCTTACAGACTCGTAATATTACGGGGAAGGATTTTCAATGGGCGAGCGGCATCGTATTTGCATGGAACAAAAATGAAATAAAAGAACTCTACGGCGACGGGAAAGATGACGTTGGAAACCGTTGGTTTATCGGGCAGCCGATAGGCGTTATTTACGATTATGTAAAAGTGGGTATCTGGCAAGAAGATGAGATTCTTCGGGGTGATCATTTGGAATGGGATCCGATTGCAAAACCCGGTGACGTTAAATTGGCAAATCTCGACGGCAAAGTCGGCATTACCGACGATGATCGTAAAGTTTTGGGACAAACTATTCCGAAATGGACGGGTGGTCTGACCAATACCTTTACTTACAAAGACTTGTCATTGAATATATTCATTCAAACAGTGCAAGGAGCTATGCGTAATAACAATTTGGTGGGTATAAACGCCGATGAGTTGGAACGTCGTAACAGCTTAGCCGAGATTGGTTTTTGGACGCCCGAAAACAAAAGTAACGAATGGCGTTCGTTAAGCAAAAACTCGAACCCTCATGGATATGGTTTTCCCTACAAAGCCAATTATACCCGCATTAAAGACGTTACGCTTAGTTACTCCCTGCCCAAATCCCTTACCCGGAAAATGAGTATGGAAGGGCTGAACGTATATGTTAGCGGACGTAACCTTTACACCTTTACGAACTGGATAGGTTGGGACCCGGAAGAAAGGGACATTCTGCGCGGTATGGAGAATTCGGACATCAACTATCCAAGTGTAAAAAGTATCGTATTTGGTATTAATCTTACATTATAATACAAAAATTATGAAAACGAAAATTATATTTTTAGCATTAATGCTTCCTTTCGTCCTGTCGATAAATCTTTCATGCAGTGATAGTTTTTTGGATGAGAAGCCTTATTCTTCTTATGCCTCCGAAACGTTGACGGATGCAAAGGGCATTGAAGCCTCATTAAAAGGATTGCACTATACACTCGGACAATTATGGACATTTTCCGACAGACAAGGATGGCTTTGCTGTTGGCAAGTAGGTACGGACGTAGCCTCTCCGGGCGGTATAGAAGGAGTAGAAATTCCGTTTTTCAGATATGCTGAAATGACTTCGGAAAATGCTGCAGTAAAATATATGTGGCAAAAATGCTATGAGGTTATTAATAATGCGAATATTATTATCCAAGCATTGGAAGAAACGGACAACTCCAGTAAGATAGCCGAAGCGAAATTTTTCCGCGGTTATGCCTATAATATACTGGTTACTCTATACGGTGCCGTTCCTTTAAGCACAACGCCTACTGCTACGGCAAAAACAGATTATACACGCACTCTTGTAAGTGAAGTGGATGCGCAAATAACGGAAGATTTGAAATATGCTTCGCAATATCTGCCGGACATTAACGAATTGGAATCCGAAAGTCGCGCTAATAAATACATGGCCATGCAGGTATTGGGTGAAGCGTATTTGCGTATGAACAAGCCGGATGATGCGGAAAATGTATTAAGCGCTATTATTAATGATAGAAAGTTCAGTATTATAAAAACACGTTTCGGAATAAAAGAAAACGAGGCGGGGGATTATTTTCATGATATGTTTATTTATGGAAACCAGCGCCGTTCACAAGGCAACGCTGAAGCTATCTGGACATTTGAGTTGGAATATAACAAAAATGTGGCAGGCGGTTTCACCAACGCTCCGCAACATCGTCGCGTATGGGTGCCTGCTTATCATAATGAACCGGGAATGACTTATGAAACGGATTCTCTGGGTGGACGTGGTAACGGACGTATGCGTCCAAGTGATTGGGTAAAATATCGTTTATACGATGCAGGAGACATGCGCAATTCCGAATATAATATCAAACGCCATTTTTATTATAATGCGCCCAATTTTGAGCAGGAAATAGGTATTGATAAGGATGGTTTCCGTGTAGCTGCCGATTCTCCCGACGCCGTAACAAAGAAAGTTGTAAAGACGGGCGACCCCGTAGTGACGGCTGCTGCCGATTCGTTGGAAGTTATATTTCCTTATTCTACTAAATGGAATTCTTTTGACCCGTCCGATTCATGGGGATGGGAGTGTATCAAAGATTTCCCCATGATGCGTTTGGGCGAAACGTATTTGTTGCGTGCCGAAGCCCGTTTCAAAAAAGGTGATTTATCAGGCGCTGCCGATGATATTAACGTATTGCGCGAGCGTGCCTTTGGCGCTTCCTATCCGGCAAAGGGCAAAGTGGAGGCTTCACAAATCACGTCTTTAAACTTCATTCTTGACGAACGCGCCCGTGAATTGTTTGCAGAAGAGAATCGCCGGATGACATTAATGCGTACGGGTACTTTGGTAGAACGCGCCAAACTGAATACGGAAAGTACAATAAAAGGTGAAATAACCGGATTGGAAGCGAAACATTTGTTATTGCCCATCCCTTTGGATGAAATTCAGCGTAACAAAGACGCCGTATTGGAACAAAATGCAGGTTATAATTAAGTGAAAAGTGGAGAGTGGAAAGGTTAAGAAATAGAAAAGGGAAAATGGAAGGACTTCTACCACTTTCCCTTTTTTTCACTTTCCACTTTTGATAAATAAAGTCAATGAAAAAAATAAAACGTATTCTTGTAGGTGTTCTGTTTTTTCAATCGCTTTTAGTATGCTCGCAAAATCATTCTCCGGATGTTGTTCCTTATGGTTGGGCAAAAAATTCGGTCAATACGGTTATCTTTCGAAATAATTCGATTGTAAGCTTCGACACGATACAGTTCATAGCTTATTATAATGGAGAAGGACGCCTGTGTGTCGCTAAACGAAGTCTGGAGAATGAAAAATGGGATATTAACGAAACCTCTTACAAAGGAAACGTAAATGACGCTCATAATTGCATCTCTATTATGATAGACGGGGAGGGTTATTTGCATGTAACTTGGGATCATCATAATTCTCCTTTAAATTATGCAAGGAGTAAGCGTCCGCTGTCTTTGGATTTGGAAGAAAAACAGGCGATGACAGGGGTTTTAGAAAATAAAGTAACTTACCCCGGATTCTATAAAATGGGGAATGGAGATTTACTGTTCATGTACCGTGATGGCGGCTCCGGGAATGGTAATTTGGCGTTAAATTCATACCGTACTCAAACAAAGAAATGGGTTCAACTGCATTCCAATTTGATTGACGGAGAGGATATTCGTAGCGCATACTGGCAAGCATGTACGGACAACAAAGGAGGGATTCATCTTTCTTGGGTATGGCGCGAAACTCCGGATGTGGCTTCTAACCACGATATGTGTTATGCGTATTCGGAAGATGGCGGAAAAACATGGACAAATTCAAAAGGACACAGATACAAACTTCCTATCACTGCAGAAACAGCCGAATATTCCGGCATGATTCCTCCAAACAGTGAATTGATTAATCAAACCTCAATGACAACAGACATGGAAGGTAATCCCTATATCGCCACGTATTATCGTAAGGCGGATTCGCAAATACCTCAATACCACATTATTTATTTAGACAATCATAAGCAATGGAAAGACATTTCATTGAACTTTAGAAAAACCCCGTTTTCTCTAAGCGGACTGGGAACAAAAAAGATTCCCATCTCGCGTCCTCAACTTATCTGTCAGGATGGAAACGGCAAAAAGCAATTCTTTTTAGTTTATCGAGACGAAGAACGAGGTAGTAAAGTATCAATAGCTATATGCGATGATCTATCTATCAATCAATGGCAAGTTAAAGATTTAACATCTTATTCCGTTGGAGAGTGGGAGCCGACGTTTGATACGGAGTTATGGAGAAAACAACAGAAATTGAATCTATTTGTCCAAAAAGTAGAACAAGGTGATGGAGAAAAGATTTCGGATTTAGGATCGCAACCCATTTTGATAATTGATAAGTAAAGCGCCCATGCTTTGTATCTTTTAAATCACCACCATCCGCAGAAATAGACATTGTCCCGCATGTTGTGTAAAATGGAAATGTTTAGTTTATCGAACTCAGATCAGATTTAGATGGAAAATATATTTCCGATGGTATCTGTCATTTTGCCTCGACTAAAGTTACGATACTCCGTTGGCGTTTGGTTTAGTTTTTTCTTAAAGAACAGGAAAAAATACTCCACATCGTCAAAATTCAGTATTGAGGCTATTTCCTTGATAGAATACTGAGTGGTTCGCAACAAGTCTTTGGCTTGTTGCAATTTCAGTTCCTGAATGTATTGCAAAGGGGCGAAACCGGTATATTCCTTGAATGTTTTGCGAAACTGCGAATAGCTCATGTTTAATTGTTTGGCAATCGCTTCAGGGGATATTTCTTTTCCTGTATTTTCTCGCATGATAACCCGCGCTTTATCTATTTGATGCTGCACCCGCTTATTTTCAAAATAAGTCGCCTTATCTATGGAGTAAGTTAAACCTATCAGAAGATTGGCTATTCCGGACAATACCTGTTGAAAACCTGTTCTCTCTTCGTAAGACGTTTTCATGGCTTCGCGATACAGATATACCAATCTGTCGTCTATACCAATTTGGAATATCGGTTTGGATTTTGACAGGAAGCCTTCTTTTACCCGTTGATCCATTGCATTTCCCTTGCAACCTATAAAATACTCGTCCCAACCTGTTTTTTCTGTCGGATAATACGTATGCCATTCACCGGGAAAAAGCAACACCAGGCTGCCCTCTTTGACAAAAATCGGTTTTTGGCTTTGCGAACAAAACTCTCCGCCACCGTGAGTAATGTAAATCAGTTGATATTCATCCAGCACCCGTCCCTTATCCGGGGAAAAGAAATAAGATTCCGGATGACCTTTCGGCGGATACACATCGTGCGGGGCAATTTGCTGGAATCCGATGGAACAAACGGTCAATCCCCAGCGCATATCCCTCTCATTGGCTACTATGTAACGGATATTTTGATCCGGATTTGATTGGGTGGTCATAAAAATATCAAAAATTATAGTATTATAATCATTCTGTTAACTTGATAAATGTTTAAAATAGGTTTACTTTCACTATTAAAATGTAATACCTTCAATCCGGCGCTTGTTACGAATATTATGAAGAAACCATGAAACCATTATATTTCTTAGCTTTTGACTTTGGCGCCACCAGCGGACGTTCCATTCTTGGCGCTCTCAAAGATAGTAAACTTTCTTTAAAAGAAATAACCCGCTTTCCAAATTCAATATTCCTTTTACGAGGGAAATATTATTGGAATATTTTCAGTCTGTATGATGAAATAAAGCGGGCTATGACTCTTTGCATGAAAGAGAATATAAAGTTGGACGCCATTGGGATAGACACTTGGGGAGTGGACTTTGTGCTTTTGGATGCGCAAGGGGAACTGCTTGGTTTGCCGCGCGCCTACCGCGATCCATACACAAAAGGCATACCAGCCAAATATTTCAAGCAGGTGCCTGCCGAAGAAGTGTATGGAAAGACGGGTATTCAATTTATGGATTTTAACAGCTTGTTTCAATTGTTTGCTTTGAAAGAGGAATGTTCATCCGTGCTGGAAACTGCCCATTCGTTATTATTCATGCCCGATGCATTGACCTATTTGCTCACCGGTGAAAAAATATGTGAATATACCATAGCCTCTACTTCACAAATCCTGAATCCGCACACCAAACAGATTGAACGGGGATTGCTTGATGCCATTGGCGTTTCATCATCGTTATTTCCTCGGATAGTACAACCCGGCACGGTGGCAGGAACATTGACGGATGAGGTATGCAAGGAAACCGGTATAGGAAAGATACCGGTAATAGCGGTAGCCGGACATGACACGGGATCCGCCGTTGCTGCCGTACCTGCCGGAGATGAACGTTTCGCCTATTTAAGTTCTGGAACCTGGTCGCTTATGGGTATTGAAGTCAATGAGCCTATTATCAACGAGACTTCTTTCCGGTTAAATTACACCAATGAAGGCGGTGTGGAAGGGACTACCCGTTTTCTGAAGAATATTCCCGGCTTATGGTTGCTGGAAAGCTGCCGGAAAGAATGGGAAAAAGCAGGAACAGTTTATAACTATGCCGATTTAATTACTAGGAATGAAGATTCAGCTTCGTTTCGTAGTTTGATTAATCCCAATCACTCCTCATTTGTCAATCCGGCAAGTATGACCGGCGCCATAATAGATTATTGCAGGCATACGCGCCAGTCGGAACCTTCAACGGCTGTTGAATTTGCGCGTTGCATCTTCGAAAGCCTTGCCCTGACATACAAAAATACGCTCGACAATATCAAAGCGCTGGCTCCTTTCCCTATCGAAAGGTTGCATGTGATAGGCGGCGGTTCACAAAACAAGTTACTCAACCGGTTTACGGCGAATGCCATAAATATGCCTGTGGTTGCGGGTCCCAGTGAAGCGACAGCTATTGGCAATATGATGCTTCAAGCAAAAGCGCTTGGAGCCGTTAACAATTTGAATGAGATACGGGAAGTAATCCGTACTTCGGTAAATCCGGAAACAGTGATGCCCGGCAACGTGTGTACATGGGAAAAAGCACATCAACAATTTACCGGCATACTTCGACGGGAAGATTAAGTAATAAAGCTCTATGATACTACTAATACCAATGAGTAAAAAATAATATGTATATGGAAGAGAGAATTGAAAAAGCATACGAGGCGGCGGCGGAACGCTACGCTGAATTTGGTGTAGATGTGGAAAAAGCCTTGGCGACCTTACAGCAGGTTTCATTGTCGTTGCAATGTTGGCAAGCGGACGATGTAAAGGGGTTCGAAAACGCTAACGGGCAGCTTACCGGTGGTATTCAGGCTACAGGCAACTATCCGGGGAGAGCGCGTAACATAAAAGAAGCCAGAGAAGATATGAAAAAAGCGCTTACGATGATTCCCGGAAGACATCGCGTGAGTTTGCATGCCATTTACGGCGATTTCGGCGGACAAAAGGTGGAACGCAACCGGATAGAACTCCGGCATTTCCAAAGTTGGATTGACTGGGCTAAGGAGAATGAGTTGAAGCTCGACTTTAACAGTACGAGTTTCTCGCACCCCAAAAGCGGGGATATGACGTTATCGCACCGCGATAAAGATATCCGTGATTTCTGGATTGAACATACGATATGCAGCCGCCGTGTTGCCGATGCCATGGGTAAGCAACTTGGTTCCAAAGCCTGCCATAACTTGTGGGTACACGACGGTTCTAAAGATTTGACAGTTGATCGTTACCTCTACCGCCGGAATCTGAAAGATTCGCTGGATACTATTTTTGCAGTGAAATTGCCGGATGTAAAAGACGGCGTGGAATGCAAATTATTCGGCACCGGTTTGGAAAGTTTCACCGTGGGTTCACACGAATTTTACATGGGCTATGCGATGCAAAATGGCATTATGGCTACACTTGACATGGGGCATTTCCATCCAACCGAAGAAACGTATGATAAAATATCGTCGCTCCTGCTCTATATGCCCGAAATCTTGTTACACGTAAGTCGTCCCGTGCGTTGGGACAGCGACCATGTGGTGATTCTCAACGACAGCTTGCAACTGTTGGCGCAGGAGATTGTACGTGCCAACGCTTTGAACCGCACAAACATCGGATTAGATTATTTCGATGCTTCCATCAATCGTATCGGCGCTTATGTCATTGGTAGCCGCGCCACACAAAAGGCATTCTTGCAAGCTTTGCTGGAACCTATTGAACAACTTCGCCGGTATGAAGCCAACGAGCAATATTTTGAACGCCTCGCTTTGTTGGAAGAAATCAAAAGCCTCCCATGGAATGCCGTATATGATTATTTCTGTGTGCAAAACGAAACGCTTCCCGGCGAGCGGTACATTGCGGAAATCCAACAGTACGAGAAAAAAGTTCTGAGTAAACGTTGAAAAAATTATGAATATCCTTGCAGGTTTATTGATTATAGCTATAGGTAGTTTCGGACAGTCGAGTTCGTATGTGCCTATAAAGAAAGTGAAACATTGGGAATGGGAAAATTTCTGGTTGGTACAAGGGATTTTCGCATGGCTTTTGTTTCCTTTCCTTGGCGCGCTGTTAGTGGGGAGTGATTCGCTTTGCCAGATTCTTTTTGCGGATGTAGCAGCAGTTTTCAAATCTATTGGTTATGGCATATTGTGGGGAATAGGCGGATTGACTTTCGGATTGAGCATGCGCTATTTAGGAATCGCTTTGGGGCAATCATTGGCTTTGGGTACGTGTGCGGCGTTCGGCACGTTAATTCCGGCTGTAATGAATGGCGACAAACTGTTTTCAGGCAGCGGACTGATACTGCTTTTAGGCGTTTGCATCACTTTGGCAGGTATTGCCGTGATCGGCTACGCGGGGAGTTTGCGTTCAAAGGGTATGAGCAAAGAGGAAAAGTTTGCTGCCGTAAAAGACTTTGCCTTGAAAAAAGGCTTGTTGATAGCTCTGCTGGCGGGTGTGATGAGCGCCTGCTTTAGTTTGGGATTGAATGCCGGATCGCCTGTCAAAGCGGCAGCCATTGCCGCCGGAGCGAAAGAACTGTTCGCGCTGAACCCGGTTATCCTTTTGGTAACCACAGGCGGTTTCCTGACTAATTGCATCTATTGTGTATATCAAAACATCAAAAACAAGACGGGCAAGCGTTATTTCAATGTTTCAAGTGGCGTCTTGTGCAACAATCTGCTCTTCTGTGCGCTTGCCGGCGTCCTGTGGTATTTGCAATTCTTTGGATTGGGGATAGGACAAACTTTCTTGAAAGAAAATCCGGTGATGATCGCTTTTTCATGGAGCATTCTTATGTCGCTGAATGTCCTTTTTAGCAATGTGTGGGGGGTTCTGCTGAAAGAATGGACAGGAGCAAAACGTAAAACCATTATAGTATTGGTGTTAGGCATGTTACTGCTCATTTTCTCTCTCATTTTCCCCAAACTGTTCGGATAAAAACACTTTTATTTTATGAAAGATACTTACGAATCATTGATTGACGACATAGCCGAAGTAGTCGGCTATCTATGGGATAAAGGATGGGCGGAACGGAATGCGGGAAACATTTCGGTGAACGTTACCGGATGCCTGCCGCCAAGTGTAAGCAACAAACCGGCTTTGTGTCCACAGATAAAGTTGTCCAAAACATTTCCTGCGTTGAGCAACCAATACCTTTTCGTCACCGGTACGGGCAAACGGATGCGCGACCTTGCCCGCAAACCTTTTGACAATGCTTGTATTATCCGGATAAACCCCATCGGCGACGCTTACGACATCATTGCCGAGCAACTCATTGTCCCCACATCGGAATTACCGGCGCACCTGTCCATACATAGCTGGATGAAGGAATGCCGACCGGATTGTAAAGTAGTGTTGCACACACATCCCACCGATTTGATTGCACTCTCGCAAACCACCCTGTACAAGGACGAAGCCACGCTCAACGCCCTCCTTTGGGGTATGCATCCCGAAACGTTGATTGTATTGCCCAAGGGGGTGGGCGTAGTTCCTTATGAAGTTCCCGGCACCATGGAACTTGCCGATCTTACTCTCCTTGCATTACAAAGTCACGACGTGGTGATTTGGGAAAAGCACGGATGCCTGGCTATAGGCGAAAACCTGATAGACGCCTTTGACGCGATAGACACGCTATCCAAGTCGGCGCAGATATTTTTCTATTGCCAAACAGCCGGTTTAGCGCCGGAGGGATTAACTCAAAACAATTTCAGGGATTTGATACAGGCATTCAAACTTGAAGTTGAATGTCCGTAGGGGTGAAACCCTTGCGGTCGCCCAATAAGCAAGGCAACCGTAAGGGATGCCCCTCTACATATAAAAATATGAAATGGATGCGATTAAAAACTGATTTCTTAACCAATAAAAGTTTTATTATGAAACGAAAAAAAACTTATTGCGACCATCATGGATTGGTCAATCGAGCTAAGAATGTATGTGCAACGGTAGTTTTATCACTATTGTTCCTGACATTCTGTCAACAGGCATCTGCCCAAAATACTAAGGTAAGCGGTGTTGTGTCTGATGACAGTGGGTATGCAATTATCGGTGCAAGCGTCGTAGTCAAAGGCGCCACTACGGGGACTATCACCGATTTTGATGGAAAATATTCCATTGAAGCTCCTGCCAACGGGACTCTCCGGTTCAGTTACATCGGATACACCGATCAGGAATATCCGGTCAATTCACGTACCACCGTCAACGTCACCTTGAAAGAAAGCAACGTAGGGCTGGACGAAGTGATTGTTGTGGGCTATGGTACGGTAAAGAAAAGGGACTTGACGGGGGCTGTGGCTTCTGTTTCGAGCGAACAGTTGAAAGGACGTTCCTACAGTAATGCCATGCAATCGCTTGCCGGACAGATGCCCGGCGTTCAGGTGCTGCAAGTATCCGGCGCTCCCGGATTTGCACCCTCTATCAAGGTCAGGGGTAGTTCATCCATCAATTCCGGCACGAATCCCCTCTATGTTATTGACGGAGTGCCGTTGGACGACCCGTCCCAATCCACCGGGCAAGACGCTGGAGACAGTTTTACCGCCAATCGTAATCCGATGAACTTCATTAATCCTAACGATATTGAATCCATTGAAGTATTGAAAGACGCCTCTTCGGCTGCTATTTACGGTTCACGTGGTGCAAACGGTATCGTGCTTATTACGACCAAACAGGGGAAAGCAGGTAAGACAAGAATTGAAGCTAATTATGAATATGGCATATCCTCCGTTCAGCGACGAGTAGAAGTGATGAATGCCCCGGAATGGTTAGCTTACGAAAAAGCAGCGCGAGACAACAGCTACGCAACATTCGCAGCAACCCACGATGCGGGCGTCATAAACACAGTGGCTATTTTTCCAGCCGTGCTTTTAGAAAAAAAATGGCTGGATAAGATTGGTAATGGCACCGATTGGCAAGATGTACTCTTCCGTACGGGCGCTACGCATAATGTACAAATTTCCGCTTCCGGCGGTTCGGAAAATACACAATTCATGATATCGGGAAATTACCTGGGTTCGGAAGGAGTGGTTGACCAGAATAGTTACCAACGGTTTACGGTTCGCTCCAACCTCCGTCATACCATATCCAGCAAAGTCAATATCGGATTGAATACTTCGTTGGCAAGAGTTAGCTCGGACGACATAGGTACCGGTGGCAAGGCGGACGTTGTTTCGTTGGCATTACAAAGTACGCCCGCCTTACCCGTATATACCGAAAGAGGAACCTTAGGACCCCTTGACCCGAACTCGGAATGGTACACACTCAAAGATGCCTTGGCAGCCTCTCTGTGGCATCCCTACTCCACCACCCGGGAACAGGAACGAAACAGGCTCACGTATAACTCACAGGTAACCGGATTTCTGGAATGGAAGATTCTGGATGGTTTGGCGTTCAAAACCTCTCTGAGCGCTACCTACAACGGCATTCGTTACCAAAGCTTCTGGAATTCGGTAAGAAATTACGGGTATCCGGGAGGCGATACGCAACCCGCCGAAGGGAAGTATAAAACGAACCAAAGCTTTAATTGGGTAACCGAAAATACGCTCAATTACAACAAAACTTTTGGAGACCATTCCGTAACAGGATTGCTGGGCTATACCGTACAGGAAAACAACTATGAAGAGAGCAACATCCTGTCGACTTCGTTTCCGAACAATGAAGTCAAGACACTGAATGCGGGGAAGCCGTCCACTGCAAGTACTCTTGCCAGTGAATGGGCGCTCATCTCCTATCTCGCCCGCGCCACCTATTCCTATCAAGGTAAATACTTGGCATCTGCTTCCATCCGTGCAGACGGCAGTTCCCGCTTTGGCGTCAATAGTCGCTGGGGGTATTTTCCTTCGGCTTCAGCTGGTTGGCGAATATCGGAAGAGGATTTCCTGAAGGATACAGACTGGTTGAGCAATCTTAAGTTACGGGCAAGTTACGGAGTGACGGGGAATAATCAAATCGGAGATTATTCAACCATACGTCTGCTTGATTACGATTCTTATGCCTCGGGAGAAAAAGTTTTGTACGGAGCCTATGAGAGCACTCTCCCTGACAAAGATCTCAAGTGGGAACGGACAAGTCAAGTAAACGTAGGATTGGATGCCTCATTCTTCAACCAAAGACTGAACCTTGCCATAGATTATTATCATTCGGTAACCAATGACCTCTTGCTTGAGGTACCCATTCCGGCGATAACCGGATTTACCTCTTACCTTACCAATATCGGGAAACTACAGAACCAAGGACTTGAATTTAGTTTGACGTCTGTGAACATTAAGGGACCCTTTGAATGGTCAACCAATTTCAATATCTCCGGCAACCGGAATAAAATCCTTGCCTTAGGTAATAACAACGCTGCCTTCAATATAAATGACTTTGACGCCAACGTGCGTTTTGAGGTAGGTCAACCAATGGCATATTTTTATGGGTATAAGATTGACGGCGTCATCATGAGTAAGGCAGAACTTACCAGCCTTGGCACCGCTGTGTGGCCGGGAAGTGAAGCGGGTGATCCAAAGGTGGTGGACGTTGACCATAGCGGCACGATCGATGACAAAGACCGTACCAATATCGGAAGCGCTCAACCGGATTTCATTTGGTCCATGACCAATAATTTTAACTATAAAGGCTTTGATTTATCCATCATGTTGTCCGGTTCGGAAGGAAACGAGATATTCAATCAGAATGCCCGTTATTTGAAACGATACAACGGTGCGCGCGGCGCTTACAAATCGGTAACCAATTACTGGAAATCGGAATCCGATCCCGGAGACGGACAAATCCCCAAACCTCGTTCAGTGGCAAACACCGTGCAAAATCAGGCCACTTCCTATTGGGTGGAAGACGGCTCTTTCGTCCGCATCAAGAATATCCGCTTAGGTTATACCTTGCCCAAGAAAGCAACCCAAAAATTAGGACTCACGGCTACGAAAATATACGTGAACTTTGAAAACGTATATCTCTTCTCAGACTATTCCAACTATGACCCCGAAGCCAGCACATATACCACAGGCGCCTTAGTTGGATTGGATTTCGGTTCGTATCCTAACCCCCTCGTGTGTACAATAGGCGTCAACCTCAACTTTTAGTCGCCGTATTCCAATAAAATCAATATATGCTAAAATAAAAAAGAAGATATGAAAAAGATAATCTATACTAGTCTGTTTATTCTTTGCCTGGGTTTTGCCTCGTGTGAAGATTTTCTGGACCGTACCCCCATTTCCAATATGAATGAGGATGATTTTTATCAGTCGGATGCCAATACCGAACTGCTGATAAATGCCGCTTACGCTACACTGCATGAACTTTACGGTCCACAAAGTTTGATGTCGTATTTCGGAGAATTGATGTCCGATAATGTGATTACCCAAAACGTAATATTGGCAGCAGCTGAACGGCGACAATTCCAAGATGGAAAAGTCACCGCCAACAACATTACGCTAAAGGGATACTGGGATACATACTATACCTCTCTGTATCGTGTTAATAACGCCCTGTCCAGACTTCCCGCCGATGCAAAGGCTTCTCAAGCCGGATTGCGATTCCTGCGAGCGCTCTACTACTTTGACATGATACGGGCATGGGACAATGTGGCGTTAGTCACCACGCCTTTATCCATAGAAGAAGCCTACAAAGTAGCGCTTTCATCGTCAGATAAAGTTTACGAGCAAATTATTGTAGACCTGAAATTCGCCATTGAAAACTTGAAAGAAAAAGGTGACGAATCTCTGTCGGCTGGAGTCCCTACCAAAGGAGCAGCCAAAACTCTGCTAGGTAAGGTTTACCTCACCAAAAAAAATAAAACGGAAGCTGCTACGATTTTACGCGATGTGGTAACTAGTGGTAAGTATTCTTTGGTGTCTTATGCCGATTTATGGGATTTGAAAAAGAAAAATTCCAATGAATCTATTTTCGAGATACAATACAGAGGAGGCGCAAACAATCCCTATAGTCTGTATTGGTCATACTTCACCCCTTATGAAAATGGCGAAGTTACAGCTTGGGGTTACGGCGACAATCAGGTGAGCAATGACTTGTGGAATGCATACGAAAGTTCAGATATACGCCGCGACCTTTCTATTGCCTCATATGAGAAAGGTGTGAAAAATGATAAAGGTGAGGTAACTCTCACAACTTTCCGTTACGCCATAAAATGGAAAGATGAAAATGCGGCATTGGATAACGATCGACACGAGATGGGCGACAATAACTTTATCGTTCTTCGTTATGCCGACGTATTATTGATGCTTGCCGAAGCTACCGGAGAAACGAGTCATTTGAATGAAGTACGTGACAGAGTGGGACTTCCACTTTATGGATCTCCAGAGTATCCCACATCGCTGTACGGTACGGTAGCCTTGGCAATTGAACATGAACGCCAAGTAGAGTTTGCTTTGGAATTTCACCGTTTCTTCGATTTGAAGCGTACCGATCGTGCCATTGATGTGATGAAAGCCAGTTCGAAGAAGAGTGAGTTTGATACCAATAATCTGTACCTACCTATTCCTCAGGCTGTATTAGACCAGAATCCAAATCTTATCAAACAGAACCCGGGATATTAAGTTAGCATGAAAAAAATAGTATGGTCATTCTTTTTATTCTTAACCTGCTCGCTTCACGCTCAGGTTTGGGTGGCGGATAACGGCGACGGGACGTATAAGAATCCTGTTCTCTTTGCCGATTATTCCGACCCGGACGTGATCCGTGTAGGGGATGATTATTGGATGGTTGCCTCGAGTTTTACGGCGATGCCCGGTATCCCGCTGTTACACTCCAAAGACTTGGTCAATTGGACGATTGTCAATCATATTTATGAAGGACTGCCTTTGGAGAAATACAGGAAACCGGTGCATGGCGAAGGTTCGTGGGCGCCTGCCATCCGTTATCACAGGGGAATGTTCTATGTCTATTTTTGTACGCCTAACGACGGACTTTTTGTAGCGAGGTCTACCGACCCGTTAGGAAAATGGGGCCTCAAACACATACTTCAGGTAGAAAAATGGGAAGACCCCTGCCCGTTCTGGGATGAAGACGGGCAGGCTTACTTGGTTCATAGCTATCAGCGTGGAGGTCCTGCCGTCCTGCATAAGATGTCCCCAGACGGTCTGCGGTTACTCGACAACGGAACAACGGTTTACCGCGACGAAGAGGTAAATCCCACGTTGGAAGGGTTGAAAATGGACAAGCGTAATGGCTGGTACTATATTTTCGCTCCGGCGGGAGGAGTAGCCACCGGTTGGCAAACCGTACTCCGGTCGAAAAACGTCTATGGTCCCTACGAGGCGCGGAAGGTGTTGGAAGCCGGAAACGGAATCAACGGTCCGCATCAAGGCGGTTTGGTAGATACGCCTTCCGGTGAATGGTGGTTCATCCACTTTCAGTCACGCGGGGCTTACGGACGGGTGGTACATTTGCAGCCGGCTGTTTGGACAAGCGATGATTGGGTGGTAATTGGCGATGATTCCGCCGGAAACGGTTGCGGCATCCCCGTACTGACCTATCGAAAACCGGACGTGGGAAAAATTTTTCCCGTTCAAGTTCCCCAGACTACTGATGAGTTTGAAGCTAACCGGTTAGGTTTTCAATGGCAATGGAATGCCATTGAAAACCCCGCCTGGTATTCCCTTTCGGCAAGACGAGGCTTTATCCGTCTCTTTGCTAAAACTTGCCCTACCGAACAGGGGAATCTCTACTATGCCGGCAATCTGCTGCTGCAGAAACTTCCGGCGTCTGCCTTTACGGTAACCACTCAAGTGGAAACTCATTTCACGGATGTCGGCGAGCGAGCCGGAGCCATTGTCATGGGAAACGCCTACACCTACATCGCTCTGATTAAGGATGAAAAGGGCAATCGTATCTCCGTGGTGACGGGGCGTTACGATCGGTTGCCTGTGATGCCTGAGGAGGTGGCGACCGTTGAGACGAATATCTCCAAAGCATGGTTCAAGATACATATTCACACTGATCAAACATGCAGTTTCTCTTACGGTACAGACGGCGAAATATTCGTTGATTTGGGCGACCGGTATCCGGTAGCCCCGGGTGCATGGATAGGTGGCAAAGTAGGCATTTTTTCTTCTTCCCCCAACATCGTACAGGGCAAAGGCTATGCCGATTTTGACTATTTCCGGTTGCAACCCCCGCCACACAAGATTGACAGGCAAGCCTTGATAACACGGAATAATGTTCATTTGGAAGCATTCGATAGCCTGAATTCACTCTCCGTAGGAAACGGATCGTTTGCCTTTACGGTTGACGCAACCGGCTTGCAGACTTTTCCGGAAATGTATGCCTCGGGAGTGCCGCTTGGAACTTATTCCGAATGGGGCTGGCATTCTTATCCCAACCCCAAAAATCTGAAACAGGAAGAAAGTTGGCAAAACTTTGACTTTCGCGGTCGTCCCGAACCTTATGCCGTACAAATTCCACCACCCGGTCGCACGTGTGAGGCGAGTGAATGGTATCGAATCAATCCCCACCGTATGCACTTAGGTAATGTGGGGCTTGAATTGACGGATACGAAAGGCGACTTCCGGGTAGAAAGAAACGCCATTAGTCCTATTCGCCAGACACTTGATTTATGGAATGGTGAGATTATTTCTGATTTTAGTTACAACCAGGCTGCTGTTTCCGTGAGAACGGTAAGCGATACAAGGAAAAGTCAGATTTCTACTTCCGTATCCTCCCGTCTCTTAGCCGGCGGTGAAATAAAACTCAATCTGCGCTTCCCCTATCCTTCCGGCGGTCATACCGATGACGGTTCCAATTGGAACAATCCCGAAGCGCATACTTCCGTTATTGTGGAGAAAGGCGATAACTTCGCCGTTATCAAACGCACCCTGGATGAAATAACCTATTTTGTAAAAGTACAATGGAACGAGCCTGCAACGATTACGGAAAAGGCTCCGCATTATTTTGTAATTACTGCTTCATCCGGCAATCTGGAATTGACCTGCCTGTTTGCCAACGAGCAACCGTCTGAAACCTTACCTTATTATGCGGAAGCAAAAGCTGTCGCCAAAGTATTTTGGAACAATTATTGGAAAAGCGGCGGCGCCATTGATTTTTCGGAATGTTCCGATCCAAGAGCCAAAGAACTTGAACGAAGGGTCATATTGTCGCAATATATCATGCGTTCTAATAACACGGGAGAGATTCCTCCCCCCGAAACGGGCTTGGTATATAACAGTTGGTATGGTCGTCCGCATTTGGAAATGCATTGGTGGCACGGTGTTCATCATGTGCTTTGGGGGCGTCCCGAACTACTTGAAAAGAGCATGAGGTGGTATAAAGACGTTGCTTATTCCCCGGCTAAGTCCATCGCTGCACGACAAGGCTTTGACGGGATACGCTGGATGAAGATGACCGATAATTGGGCAGGCGAAGCTCCTTCGAGCATAGGTTCATTCCTGATATGGCAACAACCGCATTTTATCTATTTCGCAGAGCTGCTCTATCGCACCAACCCAATGCCGGAAACCATAGATAAATACAAGGAATTGGTCTTTGAAACAGCCCGATGGATGGCTTCTTTCGCCACTTACGACGAAGCAAGCGATCGCTACCTGCTGAAAGGTTATATCCCCGCCCAAGAAACCATTTATCCGGCAAAGACCGTCAACTCGCCGTTTGAATTGGCTTATTGGTATTGGGGACTGTCCACCGCTCAACAATGGCGTGAACGCGCTTGTTTAGAACGGGACCCCGAATGGGACCATATCCTCGCCAAATTATCACATTTGGCGTCTAAAGAAGGAAAATACCTTGCTTCGGAAAATGTCATCAGCACGTACGAAGATATCCGTTTCATTTCCGATCATCCGATGGCGCTGGGTTCTTTCGGCATCCTGCCGGAAAGTAATCTCTTTGATAATGAAATGATGAAAAACACCTTCCACTGGATATGGAATGACTGGAATTGGGATAGCGCTTGGGGTTGGGATTATCCGATGGTAGCCATGTCGGCTACCCGCATGGGGTTGCCTGAGCATGCCATAGATGCCTTACTGGTGAACCACCGTGCTAACACTTACTTACCAAACGGTCATAATTTTCAGAATGACCGCTTGCGCATTTATTTGCCGGGAAACGGCGGGTTATTGACGGCAATAGCCATGATGTGTACTGGTTGGGATGGTTCTGAAAACGATTTGCCCGGATTTCCTCATAACGGACAGTGGAACGTAAAATGGGAAGGCTTGCAAAAGATGCCATAAACCTCCGTGTGGACAATATATTTTGGCGCAGGGCAGGCTTGCCTTATACCCTTATCCCCGTATGGGGCGTTGAGCGATTGATTCTGAAGGTAGAGGCAAGCCCTACTCCTACGAGTGGATGGATTATCCAAATTATTTATTTAAATCAAGGAAAATATGAAACTCAAGAAAATGCTTACACTTGCCCTCGGGCTTGTGCTTTCTTTTCCTCTTTTTGCCAAACAGTATCCTATCAATGATTTCGGAGCTGTGGCAGATTCTTCCGTTTTGAGTACGCAAGCTATACAAGCAGCAATAGACGCCTGTTCGACAAACGGCGGTGGACAAGTTGTCATCCCGGCAGGCTGCTACAAGACAGGCTCGCTCATTCTGAAAAACAATGTGGAACTCCGGATCGAAAGCGGCGCCGTACTCTTAGGCAGCAGAGACCTGAATGATTACATAAAACTTCAGCCTGTTTTTGTTTCTTTACGCACACAAACACCAACTATACAACTGATATATGCCGAAAATGCCGAAAATATTTCAATCACCGGCGGAGGAACCATTGATGGGCAAGGAAGTAATTTCAAGAAACTGACTTGGGACGACGAAGGTATCACCCGTCCGCACTTATTGCGTTTTATTACCTGCAATAATATCGTTGTGAAGGATGTAACATTGAAAAATTCCGGTTGCTGGATGCAACATTACTTAGCTTGTGAAAATCTGCAAATTACCGGAGTACGGATATTCAACCGCAACAATTATAATAATGACGCCCTTGACATCGACGGTTGTTGCAACGTAACCGTATCCGGACTTATAGCGGATTCGGACGACGATGGCATCACGTTGAAAAGCACCTCGCCCAAGTCATGTGAAAATATTTCCATTACGAACTGCGTGATTAGTAGCCGTTGTAATGCCATCAAGTTGGGAACGGAAACGAATGGTGGTTTCCGAAACATCCAGATATCTGCTTGTGTGATTAAACCCTCGAAATTAACGGTTCCTTCTTTTTTCGGTCGTGAAAGAGGAACATCGGCTATTGCTTTGGAAATTGTTGACGGAGGGACTATGGAAAATATATCCGTTTCAAATATGGTGGTGGACGGAACAGAATCTCCTATATTTATTCGTTTGGGCAATAGAGCGCGAACCTATCGGAAGGGCGTTGTCATCAACAAGGTCGGCGTTATCACAGCCGTCAGTATCAGTAATATCCGTATAAAGAATGCCGGCAAAACGGGCTGTTCCATAACGGGATTGCCCGACCATCCTGTTGACGATATCCGTTTGAGTAACATTGTAATGGAACAAGCGGGTGGCGGAACCATAGAAGACATAAACGCTTTGATTGAAGAAAAGCCGGCGGAATATCCTGAAGCAACTATGTTTGGAATATTACCGGCTTATGGATTTTACATTCGTCACGCCACCAATGTTATTTTTGACGGAGCACAATTTGCAGCAACTGCTGAGGATGCCCGCCCTGCTTTTTACATGGACGATGTAAAAGGAAGCGTTTTGACCCATTTGCAATTTCAAGGTAATAAGGAGACAAAAACTGCCGTTCAACTAAAAAACAGCAAAGATATTATTATTAAAGAATCATGGATAAAAAGCAGAAAAGAATCCGGTTTTATAAAATTAGAAAATGATGCCATTGCAACGAATTAGATTAGGTGGGAACGAGTAAAGTCCGTTTAATTTTTGGGTATTATTGGATTTGGACTCTTTGCTAATCTCATTTTTCTTAAATACTGTTCGGGGTTCTATCCTTGAACGGTATTTTTTCTTACCTCAGTTGCATTTACTAATTGAACTTACCGGGAGCCGATCTGTTTTTATTTTGATCTGTTATGAATACAATGCAAAAAAGAGAATCCAACTACTTGATTCTCTTTCCTTTGTTGCGGAGACTTGACTCGAACAAGTGACCTTTGGGTTATGAGCCCAACGAGCTACCAACTGCTCCACTCCGCGTTATGGATGCAAAGGTAATTGCTTTTCTGATACTATGCAAATAATAATACCATATATTTGTAAAAATTCTTCCTATGAAACACAGTAGAATTATATCCGTTCTCACGCTGGTAATAATATTTTTCACTTCTTGCCGGACCGGTAAGAGTATGCAAAGCGAAATACGGGCTATACGTTCTGATCTGTATTACGAACTAACCACCCCTGAATACTTGGAGGAAATAATCGATACCATCTACTTAAATTTTATAGACTATTCAAACATCGACTATTATACCACAGTGAAAAGAGCGGGAACAATCATTGTACCCTTGTTTATTTTCAATTACTCATGGGAGAAATTCAATGTAACCCTTGGCGAGAGTTCGCTCACACAGACCTACCGCGAATTTCTCACGGAAGCCCTTCTTGCCGAATCCAATAGTAGCGCCTGTTTCAATCTAAGAGATAATGCCGCTAATACGGCTCCCGACTCAGCTTATATGCTCAATGTAAAAATATTGCACAACCGCACCTCCTCTGCTATAGAACTGAATAATGCATTAATTTTTATGTGTTTGGGGGATTATTCGAGTTTTATTTTCAATTTTGAGAATTATACAGTGATGCCGACAGTTACAAATTTGCGCATTAACGTCCGCCTTACCAAAGGAAAAGATTGTTTATTGGAAAAAAGCTATTTTGTTCATCACAAACCGGACTATGCAGGAGGAAAATCGAAAGATTCATTTTTTGCCAACGAGATTTGTATAAACCGTATGACGGAATCTCTATCCGTTGCCACGAAAAAGATAGTAGAACATATTACGGAAGAGCTTCATGGACTAATGTTACAGAATCTCATACATCGCCCCTTCCATAAATCTCCTTTGACAAATCTTCTCGAAATCATAGCGCCGGAAAAAAAGAGAAAAATGGCGTATATATAGTATATATTTGTATTATTCGATTAATAGTTAAAACTAGATTATATGGCTAATACGAATACTCTTATTAAAAAGAGAGGCAAAAAAATTGATTGATTTGCCCAGGGATACCATGAAAGTTCTTTCCTTGCAGGCTGTTTTCCAAGGTATATCTTTAAAAAAACACATTGAAAAAATCTTGGAAGAAAAAGTGGAAGAGACTTATGAAGACTTGGTTCTTTTGCAATTGTCTTCCATTCCGGAAGCAAACGAATGGCTATCGGAAGAAGAAACGGCGGAATTTGTAAAGAAGTTAAGAGATGAAGTATATCTTTGGGGAGCAGTTCAGCAAGGATATTGAAAAATTGTCGAAGCAGCATTTAGCTCTCCTTTTACAAATAGTATCGGAAGTAGAAGAAGCTAAAAGTATAGAAGACATTTCTTGTAGAAAATTGGCAGGAGGAACTAAAAGGGCGTATCGCATACGAATGGGTGATTACAGGATAACCAACAACACATGTGGCAATTATTATTGCAAGAAAAGAAGCGCTATTAGAGGCTTCATGTGATAGCTAAGATTGATCGCCATTATTGTACTATTGATTTTTCTTTAATTATAACGTTATTTGGGTGTAAATTTCTGCTTCTATTGACGGTTTTTCATCTTATTGGTATTCTGGGCGACGCGAGGGTGGTCCCTGCATTTGTACGTCGCCGGTTTGGGGATTGTCGTATCCTATTTGTATTCTGGGCGACCGCGAGGGTCGCCCCTACATTTGTACGTCGCCGGTTTGGGGGATTGTCGTATCCTATTTGTATTCTGGGCGACCGCGAGGGTCGCCCCTACGTTTGTACGTCGCCGGTTTGGGGGGATTGTCGTATCCTATTGGTATTCTGGGCGACCGCGAGGGTCGCCCCTACATTTGTACGTCGCCGGTTTGGGGATTGTCGTATCCTATTTGTATTCTGGGCGACCGCGAGGGTCGCCCCTACGTTTGTACGTCGCCGGTTTGGGGGATTGTCGTATGCAAAAATCCGGATGTTATACAAAACTCTTATTTTTATACAACTATTTATTAATTTTGCTTATTCACCTAAGTTTTTCGTTTATGAAACAAGCGTTGCTATTTCTACTCCTGTTTGGTTTTGTTTCAGTAAAAGCGCAAACATATAAATACATCACTCCGGAAGATGGTTTGAGCGACCGTCGGGTACAATATATTCAGAAAGACAAAAGACGGTACATGTGGTTTCTTACTCATGAAGGTATTGACAGATACAACGGAACGGAATTTAAACAATACCCGCTTACGGAAAACGGAAGAATGCTTAAAACGAATCAACATCTCGGTTGGCTATATGTGGATAAAAGTAATGAAATATGGGTAATAGGGAGAAGCGGCCTGGCGTTCAAATACGATGAAATAAAAGACCGGTTTCAACTCCTATTCAAAATACCTGAACAAAAAGCCGACTATTTTCCTTTTGCTCCTATCAGTTATAGTTTCATTGACGACAGGCAATATATATGGCTATGCGGTATGGATGAAATTTACTTGTATCACGTAGAAAAAAAAGATACCGTTAGTATGGCAAATGTGTTGGGAGAACCGATTACCAATATGGTACAACAAGATTCCACACATTTTTTTATTGGGACGGAGGAAGGAATATACTATGCCGAATTGCATGCCGACGGATTAAAGCTCATTCCTCTTAAAGGGCTTAGCGGATTTACCATGCAAGTGAATGATATGTATTATCATCCGGCAACCCGGCAATTATTTATCGGGACTTTTCAAAAAGGTATTTATATATACAATTTGGATGAAGATAGTTGCAGCCAGCCGCAAATAGACTTTTCGGATGTCAGTGTAAATCGCATTAAACCTTTTGAAAGCAACGATATTTTGATAGCAACCGACGGAGCCGGTATCTATAAAATAAACGCTGTTACCCGGAAAACAGAACAGTACATAGTTACCGATTACAATCAAAACAATTTAATGAACGGCAATGAAATTAATGATATATATATTGATAGCCGAAAACGTATCTGGATGGCTAACGACCCTATCGGAATTACAGTCAGGGACGATCGTTACACACCGTATAAATGGATAAAACATTACATCAAAAACAAACAATCTCTTATCAACGACCATGTGCACGCTATTATTGAAGACAGCGACGGGGACCTCTGGTTTGGAACTCAAAACGGGATTAGCTTGTATCGGGTAGAAGCAGACTCGTGGCAATCGTTTTTGAGTAGTTTCAATTCTCCGGTAGAAAATAAAAATCATATATTCACTACGTTGTGTGAAATTTCTCCGGGCATTATTTGGGTGGGTGGACACAATTCCTCTCTGTATGAAATAAACAAAAAAGATCAATCCGTTAAATTCTTAAATGCCGTTTATTCGCCCCAAAAGAGAAACGCCAAATATAATAAATATGTAAGCGTCATCATCAAGGGATCTGGAGACTGTATTTGGCTAGGCGGTTATAATAATATAAAGCGGTTGAATTTAAAAAGCAGTGAGGTGCGTGTTTACGAAAATATAAACCTGATTACTTCTATGGTGGAGAAAGACGATAAAGCATTATGGGTGGGTAATTCTACGGGATTGTATTTGTTGGACAAAGAATCGGGTGAAGTAAAACGGATTAAACTCTCTGATAATTCGGAACCGGTATGCGTAAATACCATACACCGGTTGAACGACGAAAAATTATTTATCGGAACAAACGGGTCCGGATTGATAATTTATGATGTGAAAAAAGATTCGTTTACTCCATACAACCGGGAAAACAGTTCTATTATATCCGACAGGATATACACCATACTTTCGGACATGGATAAGCACATCATGCTTAGTACGGAAAACGGATTGAGCAGATACTATCCGGACAATAACAGTTTTCATAATTGGACGAAAGAGCGGGGGTTGATTACCAATTGTTTTAATGTCAATGCGGGTGTTTTGTTCCGGAACAAAGATTTTATATTTGGTAGTGTGGACGGAGCGGTGGAATTTGACAAGACGTTGGAACTACCGAAAAGTTATGTAACCGATCTTATTTTCAGTGATTTTAAAGTGTTTTATAATACGGTAGTGCCGGGTGAGCCAGGGGCGCCGTTGGATGTGGATATTAATGAAGCGAAGACGATTCGCTTACGCCACAATCAAAACATTTTTTCATTGGAAGTGTCAACCATCAATTACGATTATCCGTCGAATGTGATCTATTCATGGATGTTGGAAGGTTTTTACAATGAATGGAGTAAACCGGGGAATGAAAGAATCATCCGTCTTACTAATTTAAGTTCGGGAAAATATACGTTGCGTGTACGTACCATTTCCAATGAAGATCAACGCACCATTGTCGCCGAGCGAAGCATAGATATTATCGTTGACGTGCCTTTTTGGAGAAGCGGTTGGGCATTGCTGATTTATGCCGTCCTCTTTTTGGGGGTATTCGCCATTTTGCTTCATATCTATTTATTGAGGAAACAAAAAAAGGTATCCGATGAAAAAATCAGTTTTTTCATACACACAGCGCATGATATTCGAACTCCTTTGACTTTGATAAAAGCTCCTTTGGTGGAAGTGTGCGATACGGAGCATTTATCGCCGGTAGGACAATCCAATGTAAATACGGCTTTGCGTAATGTAAACTTGCTGGTGCGCTTAACGACCAATCTGATTAATTTTGAGAAAGCGGATTTATACTCGCCGATGCTTTATATTTCCGAACAGGAAGTAAATGCGTTCTTGGAAGAGATTGTCGCCTCTTTCCGTTCGTATGCCGAAACCCGGCACATAACGTTCACTTATAAAAGCGATTTTCAATACTTGAATGCCTGGTTCGATAAAGAGAAGATGGATTCTATTTTTAGAAATGTGATATCCAACGCTTTGAAATATACGCCTGAAAATGGAAAAGTCGTTATTTCTGTTTCGGAAACCGACGACGCATGGATTGCAAAGATAAAAGATACAGGTATCGGTATTCCGTCGAGCGAGCAAAAAAAACTATTTAAAATACATTTTCGAGGTAGTAATGCCATCAATTCGAACATTGCGGGAAGTGGTATCGGATTGATTTTAGTATGGAAGCTGGTCAATTTGCATAAAGGGAAAATCACTTTGCACAGTGTGGAAAATCGGGGATGTACCATTAGCCTGTCTTTCTTAAAGGGAAACACGCATCTGGAAAATGCCAAAAAAATATCGTCCGAAGAGGAAGATGTCACTATCCCGGACAACACAAAAAAGGGTGATTTACCGGTTTATACAAAGGCGCTAGAATCCTATTCCGCCTTCGGACAACGAATTTTGATCGTGGAAGACAATGATGACTTGCGAGAGTATCTGCGCCATACCTTATCGTCCGAATACAAAGTGCAGACTTGCATTAATGGAAAAGAAGCCCTTGATATAGTGAAAGAATACAATCCGGATTTGATTATTTCGGATATCATGATGCCCCAAATGCAGGGTGATGAATTGTGTTCGATAGTAAAAAGCGATATTGAAACCTCGCACATACCAATCATATTGCTTACGGCGTTGCATAATGAAAAGTCTATTCTGAAAGGGCTTAAAGTCGGAGCCGATGAGTATATGATGAAACCTTTTAATATTGGTATCTTGAAAGCCACAATAGTGAACCTGTTGACTAATCGTGCCATATTGCGTAAGAAATACGGTAATCCGGATGCAATTACCGGGAATGACAACGAGAACAGTTTGGTTAATTACTCCAATAATATTGATTGGAAATTCATTGCTTCCGTGAAAAAAAAGGTGGAAGACAAGATGGATGACCCTTTGTTTAATGTAGATATACTTTGCGCTATGCTGCACATGAGCCGTACAAGCTTTTACAACAAAGTGAAAGCTTTGACCGGTCATGCGCCGGCTGATTATGTGCGTATCATTCGTTTGAATAAGGCGGCTCAATTACTGAAAGAAGGTCGTTACAATGTAACCGAAATTGCCGGAATGACCGGTTTTAACGATGCGAAGTATTTTCGTGAAGTCTTTAAGAAACATTTCAACGTAAACCCAACCAAGTATAAGGAATTAAACTGATGACTATTTACCGGCAGCTATTCGGCATTTTTTTTAAAATAGGCACTTTTACCATGGGAGGCGGTTATGCCATGATTCCGGTAATAGAAAATGAGATTGTAACTAAGCGGCAATGGGTATCGAAGGAAGATTTCCTCGATTTACTTGCCGTAGCACAGTCTGCTCCGGGAATATTGGCGGTAAATATGGCTGTTTTTGTCGGATTCAAGTTACGAGGGGTAGGGGGGAGTGTTGTTACCGCATTGGGAACCGTATTGCCTTCTTTTCTTATTATTTTGGCAATAGCGTTGTTTTTTCATCATTTTAAAGACAACCATACCACCGTAGAACGCATATTCAAAGGTATTCGCCCCGCAGTGGTCGCTTTGATAGCATCTCCTGTGTTTAGTCTGGCAAAGTCGGCGAAAATAAACCGTTATACTATCTGGATTCCTATCGTATCGGCGTGGCTCATTGCATCGTTAGGAATTTCGCCGGTCTGGATTATTATTGCCGCCGGAGTAGGGGGATTGATTTTTTTCTTTAAAGATTCATAGCGCCATTAATCTGTTTGGGGATTTGTATATTTCCAAACATTCATTCCATTACCGACGATTTTCAATATTTAAGAATATTTCTTTTTATCTCTTTACCGTTGTATTTTATGGCAAGCGTATATACCCCGCTGCTCAATTTTTCTACGGCAATTGCTCCCGGTTCAAAAGGACGCACCACCACATTCGTATCCATTACTTTTATGCCTGCCGAATTAAACAGTTGCACCCTGACTGCTTCGTCCACTTCTTTTCCCATCCGGATATAAAGTTTGTCCGTCGCCGGATTCGGATACACGTCCACTTCATTCTTGGGGTCTCTTGCCATTGTTATCAGGGTACCCGTTGCTTGCGCCTTATTGGAATCCGTAGCGATTATTATTATTTGGCATAGCCCACCGGAAATGGCGCTAAGAGTTAATATCGAACCTTCCAAGGTTACCTTCAATCTGCTCTTGTCGCTACTTGTGGCTTGGTAACTCAACGGGACGTCGCTGTCCGGATCATGGAAATAATCGTTCAAGTCAAGGGTGGTAATGCGATTAAACTCTTCGATGTATATTTGATTATTTTTCTCTTCCCATACCGGAGGGAGATTTAAGGTACGACCATTCGTGTCTTTCCTGAAACGGTTTTCCAAGCCGTCAACCGCAACAACGGCAATATAATACGGGAAATTCGACTTAAGACCGTTTATCTGATATTCCCTTTGAACTCCCGGAGTCCAGGTGTTGTTTATCCTTACTTTTTCTATCCCCGCTCCGGCAGGAAGATTCTCCAAAGAGATACCGGCTAAAGAATGTTGACTCCAAAATATTTCATAGGATGATACCTCATGGGTGTTCGTGTGAGACCATTTCAATTTTGCCGAAGAAACATCCCAAACCACCTCCAAATTAATAACAACATTCACTTTACCGCCTAAAGCCATATAGGCATCAATCAACCCTGCTCCTAATTTACCGGCATACTCAGGATTGTATGAGTCAATATTACGAGTGGAACTCAATACTATTTCTTTTACTTCATCCGGCGTAAATCCCGACTGGGTTGCTTTTGGTTTGGATAGAATAAGAGCCGCTATGCCGGAGATGTGCGGACAAGCTTGCGAGGTACCCGACTTATAACCATAGCCCGAACCTTTCGGAGTACCATTCGGACTTTTTGTTGGGTATGTGCTATATATCGCATTATCGGTTCCACTTCCACCATAAGGAGCGGAAAGCGTTA
>SNRY01000053.1_pt1 | contig 50446 bp, 54 predicted proteins | sample 4693421 | NCBI WGS metagenome assembly SNRY01 (sample SAMN11003215, study PRJNA524138) | termite gut metagenome | isolation source: Bacteroidetes bacterial symbionts from single cell of protist host amplifed... | host: Streblomastix strix ... | reverse complement strand
AGAAGGGCTTTTAGAAAAACTTGCTGTTTCTCCAAAAAGTTGCTCAATCATTTGAAAGCTTTTAAGTTAGCTTTCTTTTATATCAATTATGGATATGTATAAACAGCATACTTTTTACATCACCACCGGAAAACTTTTGGGACGTAGACTGGGTAATTCTCCTCAAATGAGAATCGTGATAAAAAACAAAAGCCAATTATTCAACAATTGAATAAAAAAGTACCCAAAGATGTAATAGTTAAACAGTTGGGAATATCACGAAGTACATTGCATCGTTTTTTAAAAAAATAAGAAATCACATTGACATATAAAATAATTACATATCTTTGTACCCGAATAATAATAAATCTATAAAGATTTGTTCTTTAATATTTAAATCGTTATTAATTGGGGTTGACTGGATTTGACAGCGGGCAGGAATGGTAAGTAAGCATGCAGTGCGTCGGTGATTTGCACTTTAATCTCAGTTACTAAAAGTTTATCTGGCGAAAATAATTACGCTCTTGCTGCTTGATTGAAGCATAGTAAATCAGCTTAATCTTTGTACAAGGTACAGAGACAAGACATCATTCGAATGCTGTTGTTCCGAAGCTTTTCGGTTTAGTGGTGCGGTTATATCGGAGATAGTTTGGAGTAGCCTCATGCTTCATTACAAAATTTTAGAGGATAAGGTATGAGTTGATAGCTTTGGTTCTGTTCATACACGAAAAACGAAGCAGAGATAAGCATGTAGAAAGTTTATGATTTCCTCGTTTGGACGAGGGTTCGATTCCCTCCAGCTCCACTTTTTCTAGTTTTGTACTTTCTTGTGTCATATATATTTTTAAAACACATAGAACTTTGAAAAGGACAAAGTATATTTTCGTCACAGGTGGAGTAGCTTCTTCTTTAGGGAAAGGTATTATTTCCTCATCTATCGGTAAATTATTGCAGGCAAGAGGTTATACGGTAACCATCCAAAAATTCGATCCATATATTAATATTGATCCGGGAACATTAAATCCTTATGAACACGGTGAATGTTATGTAACTATGGACGGACACGAAGCAGATCTTGATTTGGGACATTACGAACGTTTTTTGGGTATTCAAACTACGAAAGCTAATAATATTACTACCGGACACATTTATAAAAATGTAATAGACAAAGAACGACGAGGTGATTATCTCGGTAAAACCGTTCAAGTAATACCTCACATCACAGATGAAATTAAGCGCAACATAAAAATGTTGGGTAATAGATATAAATTTGATTTCGTTATTACAGAGATTGGTGGAACGGTGGGTGATATTGAATCATTGCCTTATTTGGAAAGTATTCGCCAATTAAAATGGGAGATAGGACAAAATGCTCTTTGTGTACACCTTACATACGTACCTTTTTTAGCAGCAGCCAAAGAATTAAAAACAAAACCAACTCAACACTCGGTAAAAGAATTACAATCGTTAGGAGTACAGCCCGATATTCTGGTTCTCCGTTGCGAACACGATTTGAATACCGGATTACGCAGAAAAGTAGCTTTGTTTTGTAATGTAGAAGAGGCTGCTGTAGTTCAATCTGTTGATGTATCAACTATCTACGAAGTACCTTTAAAGATGCAAGAGCAAAAACTTGATGAAACCATTCTTCGTAAAATGGGACTTCCTATTGGAGAGAGTCCGGATTTAATTCTTTGGAAAACATTTCTTAATCGCCGCAATAATGCCACCGAAGAAGTTAAGATAGCATTGGTTGGCAAATACGTAGAGTTGCAAGATGCTTACAAATCCATTTTGGAATCTCTTTCTCAAGCGGCCATCTACAATGATCGCAAATTGAAAATAGATTATATTCAATCCGAATATTTAACTGAAAAAAATGCGGAAGAACGTTTGAGTAATATTGACGGTGTTGTCATTTGTCCGGGATTTGGTTCGCGAGGTATCGAAGGTAAATTTGTCGCCGCTAAATATACGCGTGAACATGATATTCCCACTTTTGGAATTTGTTTGGGTATGCAGTGCATCGCAATAGAGTTTGCCCGTAATGTATTAGGATATACAAACGCTAATTCTACGGAAATGGACGAAAAGACCAAACAAAATGTTATCGACCTTATGGAAGAGCAAAAGTTTGTTACAGATATGGGAGGAACCATGCGATTGGGGGCATATGAATGTATCGTCAGTAAAAATTCTAAAGCGTATGAGGCTTATGGGAAGGAGCATATCCAAGAACGCCATAGGCATCGCTATGAGTTTAACAATGATTATCGTATGGAGTTCGAAAAAGCAGGGATGAATTGTACAGGTATCAATCCTGAACTGGATTTAGTGGAAATTATTGAAATGTCAACACTAAAATGGTATATCGGTACACAATTTCATCCTGAATATAATAGTACCATTCTGCATCCGCATCCATTATTTTTATCATTTATCAAAGCTGCTATTAGCAAATAAAATTACTGAAACATGAGCATGGATAAAAACACCGTTATAGGACTTGTATTAATAGGTATTCTATTGATAGGGTTTAGCTTTTTGAGTCATCCCAGCCAAGAACAAATAGAAGCCTCAAGACACCATAATGATTCAACCATATTACAGCAGAAAGAAGAAATACTTAAAGCCAAAGCTGCTGCTGCTTTATCCAATGAAAAAGAAGAAGCAAAACGTGATTCTAATTCATTATTTTTTTATGCTTTGCAAGGTAACGAGGAGTTTACTACCATTGAAAACACTGTAATAAAGTTGACTTTTACCAATAAAGGGGGACAAATCTATTCTGCTTTGTTGAAGAACTATAAAGGACAAGATAAAGAATCTTTAATCCTATTTGATAATAGAGAGGTTTTTATGAATTTCTATTTCTATAATTTGAAAGAGATAATTCAAACAAAAGATTATTATTTCGAGATGGTAGACAAAACGGATACTTGTGTAACGATGCGTCTTACTGCTGATAACGAGAGTTATATTGACTTTATCTACCAACTACGCAAAAATAATTACATGGTGGACTTTATAATTAGGGCTGTCGGAATGGAAAATAAGCTGGCTTTATCTACAAATTATGTGGATATCGAATGGAAGCAGCGTGCTCGTCAGCAGGAAAAAGGATACATGTACGAAAACCGTTTATCGGATTTGACTTATAAACTTGTGGGTGATGGTACTGACAACTTGTCGCAATCAAGAAATGAAGAAAAAACTTTAAACGAACAATTGGATTGGATTGCTTATAAAAGTCAATTTTTCTCTTCCGTATTTATTTCCGAACACAATTTTGGTAAAAATCATCTGTTTTCAAGGATGGAAGATCAAGGAAGTGGCTATATAAAGAGTTATGCTGTAGAAATGAATACTTTTTTTGATCCTAGGGGAGCAGAGCCTACCACTATGCACTTATATTTCGGTCCGAATCATTATAAAACGCTAATGGCTTTTGATAAGGGACGGGATGAGAAATGGGAACTTGCTGATCTGGTCTATTTGGGGTGGCCTATTGTGCGTTGGATAAATAAATGGTTTACTATTAATATATTTGATTGGTTGTCGGGCATGGGGTTTAGTATGGGTATCGTGCTCTTGCTTATGACTGTTATTGTTAAGATAGTTGTGTTTCCTGCCACATGGAAAACTTATATATCTTCTGCAAAAATGCGTGTATTGAAACCGCAAGTTGATATTATCAACGAAAAGTATCCTAAGAAGGAAGATGCAATGAAAAAGCAGCAAGAAACAATGACGTTATATAGTCAATATGGAGTTAGTCCAATGGGAGGATGTCTTCCGATGTTGTTGCAGTTTCCTATTTTAATGGCTTTGTTTATGTTTGTACCAAGTGCTATTGAGTTACGACAAGAAAGTTTCTTGTGGGCAAATGACCTTTCTACGTATGATGCTCTCATTACTTTCCCTTTTCATATACCGTTTATGGGAAATCATCTTAGTTTGTTCTGTCTGCTAATGACGATAACCAATATTTTAAATACCAAATACTCAATGGCACAACAAACTTCCGGACAACAACAAATACCGGGTATGAAGTGGATGATGTATTTGATGCCGGTAATGTTTCTTTTTGTGTTGAATGACTATCCTTCGGGATTGAACTATTACTACTTCATCTCTACCCTGATTAGTATTGTTACAATGATTATTCTTCGTAAAGCTACGAATGAAGAAAAATTGTTAGCTCAATTGGAAATCAATAAGGCAAAACCTAAAAAAACGACAAGATTTGCAGCACGTTTAGCTGCTATGCAGCAGCAACAACAGTTGACACAACAAAACCAAAGCAACAAAAAGTAACACTAGTGTATCAACCATTTAATATGGCTTATCTCATTGTATCAACTATTCCAAATATCCCATGCTGCAAAAGCTTGTAATAGCAACATCTCTAATCCGTTTTTAGTCATAGCTCCTTTTTCCTCTCCTTTTTTCATAAAAAGAGTGTTGTTAGGATTATAGAGTAAATCGTAAAGTAAATGCTTACTTGTAAGCTTATCATAAGGAATGTCCGGACATTCGTCCACATTGGGATACATGCCTAAAGGAGTACAATTTACAATAATAGTATATTCTCTTATTACCTTCGACCGAATTTCGGGATAAGAAAACATGTCTTTTACAGGAGTACGTGAAACATATCGGGCTTCTATCCCTAATTTTTTCAATCCATGAAACACAGCTTTTGCTGCACCACCCGTTCCCAATACCAATGCTTGCTTGTGATGAGGTTGTAGTAATGGTTCTATAGATTGTGTAAATCCTATAATATCTGAATTATAACCCACCAATTTCACCTTTTTACCTTTTTGGCGAATCATTTTAATCACATTTACCGCCCCGATAACTTTTGCATCTTCGTCAATATCATCTAAATAGCGTTTCACTTGTTCCTTATATGGAATTGTTACATTTAATCCACATAAATTAGGATTTTCTTCCACTACTTCCATAAAATTATCTATATAGGGAATCTCAAAATTAACATATTCCGCATCAACCCCCTCTGTCCTGAACTTTTCATTGAAGAAACCGATAGAAAACGAGTGCTTCAACTGCTTGCCAATTAAACCATATTTCTGCATGGGAAATAAATAGTTAAACGAATTATTTATAGAAATCAATTATTTATTGAGAAAATTCATCACATTTTCCTCAATACGCCCAGCAATATCTTCAGTGGTCTCTTTTTTGAATTTTTCACCTACGATATGTTCATATAATTCTATATAACGTTCAGACACAGAACTTACGTATTCATCTGTCATTTCAGGAACTCGCTGTCCTTCTTTTCCGGTAAAACCATTGTCCATCAACCATTTACGTACAAATTCTTTAGAAAGTTGTATCTGAGGCTCGCCTTTGGCAAATTTATCTTCGTAGCTTTCCGTATAAAAGTAACGGGAGGAATCCGGAGTATGAATTTCATCTATTAGATATACTTTACCGTCTTTCTTTCCAAATTCGTATTTGGTATCTACTAAGATAAGTCCTTTTTCAGCAGCTATTCTCGTCCCGTATCGGAAAAGAGCATATGTATATTTCTCCATCATTTCATAATCTTCCCTGTTGACAATCCCCTGCTCGATAATTTCTTCTTTGGAGATATTCTCATCATGTCCGGCATCGGCTTTAGTTGTAGGAGTAATGATAGGCGTAAGAAATTTCTGATTTTCTTTCATCCCTTCGGGCAAAACTACTCCACAAAGTAAACGGTTTCCGGTTTGGTACTCACGCCATGCACTTCCAGTAAGGTATCCGCGAATAATCATTTCTACACGAAAGCCTTCACACTTAATACCAACAGTTACCATAGGGTCGGGAGTGGCAATTTTCCAATTCGGAACAATATTTGCCGTAATATCAAGGAATTTATAGGCTATCTGATTCAGTACCTGACCCTTGAAAGGTATTCCTTTGGGAAGAACAACATCAAATGCTGAAATACGGTCTGTTGCTATCATAACGAGAAGTTCGTCGTTAATGTTATACACATCGCGTACCTTTCCATGATAAACATTTATTTGTCCCGGAAAGTTAAATTCTGTTTTTATTAACACCTCACCCATATCATTTTATATATCATTTATATTTTGCGGCAACACACATATTGGTAGGGAATTTCTCCGTATATTATTTTTACACCTTATTATATATAAAACAATGTAAACTAAGGTTTGTTTTTATTTTACAACGAGAAATAAAGAACCGGATAGAAATAAATTAATAAGAATGATATTTGTTTTACCTACTACTTTTAGTGTTTCATTCTCATACCTTTCATAAGCATCTACTATTCGTTCCACCAATTTGTGGCGTACAATATCTTTTTTGTTTAGTTCGACAAAGCCAATGCCTTTTACATTTTTTAGAATATTCATTGATTGTATTAAACCCGATATTTGCGAAAAAGGGAGATCTATTTGGGTAATATCTCCTGTTACAATCATTTTAACATTTATACCCATACGGGTTAGAAACATTTTTATTTGTTGTGTCGTTGTATTTTGCGCTTCATCAAGAATTACCACTGCATCATGCAACGTTCTGCCGCGCATAAATGCAAGTGGAGCTATCTGAATCACATTTTGTTCCATATACTCTCTCAATTTGGTATATGGAATCATATCTTGTAATGCATCGTAAAGAGGTTGCAAGTAGGGGTCTATTTTCTCCTTCATATCGCCAGGGAGAAAGCCTAACTTTTCACCTGCTTCTACTGCCGGACGACTAAGAATTATTTTCTTTATTTCTTTATTCTTCAAAGCACGTACGGCTAACGCTATTGCAATATAAGTCTTTCCCGAACCTGCCGGACCAAAAGCAAATACCATGTCATTTTTATAAAATTCTTCTACCAGTTTTAACTGATTTTCACTTCTTGGGATGATAGGCTTACCTGTTATGCTATACAGAATAACGTTTTCCTGCTTTTCAGTTTGAGGTATGTTTCCTTTTATAATGTCAATAATGACTTCTTCTTTCAGTGAATTATATTCGGCACAATACTTCTCGATTTTTATAATATTTTCTTCAAAAACACAAATTTCTTCTTCATCACCCATTACATTGATTACATTTCCCCGGGCAACAATGCGTAACTTCGGATATAAATTTTTTACTAACTGTATATTAACATTGTTTACACCATAGAAGATTACCGGATCAATATCTTCAAGAACAATAAGTTTTTCTATCATCAAATTCGTTTAGAGATTTTCACTTTTTATTGCAATTGCGTACAAAAATAATGAAACGTTTGAGTATTTTTTATATTTGTTGATAAATTTAAATTATTGTAGATTCAAATTTCAAATGAAATTTCTGTGTTTAGACTCATATATCCAAAAAATTTAATCCTTAATCAAATATTCGGCTATTTGCACGGCATTCAGTGCAGCACCTTTTCTGATTTGATCGCTCACGCACCAAAAAGTAAGCCCGTTTTCGTTCGTCAAATCTTTACGGATACGTCCTACATATACAGAGTCTTTACCTGACAGAAACAAAGGCATCGGATATTCTTTCTCCACCGGATTGTCTTGTAATACTATGCCTTCAGCCTTGGCAAATGCTTTGCAAGCCTCTTCCACCGAAACGGGACGTTCGGTTTCCACCCATACACTTTCCGAGTGTGACCTCAATGACGGAACACGCACGCACGTAGCGCTCACCTTTATGTCGGAATGCATAATCTTGCGCGTTTCGTTATACATCTTCATCTCCTCCTTCGTGTATCCATTTTCGGTAAATACATCCACTTGAGGTATTAGGTTGAAAGCTAACTGATAAGCAAATTTTTCTACCGTTACCTTCTCGCCCGTTAGCACTTGGCGGTATTGTTCGTATAATTCTTTCATAGCAGCGGCTCCTGCTCCGCTTGCCGCTTGATAGGTGGACACATGAACAGCCCTGATATGTGAAATCTGTTCAATAGCTTTTAATGCGACAACCATTTGTATGGTAGTACAATTTGGATTGGCTATCACGCCACGAGGACGATTTTTTGAATCGGCAACATTGACTTCGGGTACCACCAAAGGTACATCGGTATTCATGCGAAATGCGCTCGAATTGTCAATCATTATGGCTCCATATCGGGTAATGTCCTTTTCAAACTCCTTAGACGTTCCTGCTCCAGCCGAAACAAAAGCGATATTTACATCTTTAAAATCATCATTGTGCTGCAAACGTTTGACTTCGATTTCTTTCCCACGAAAGGTATATTTGCTCCCTGCACTACGTTCGGAACCAAACAATACTAGTTCATCTAACGGAAAATTCCTTTCATCGAGTATGCGCAGGAACTCCTGTCCTACGGCTCCACTTGCACCAACAATCGCTACTTTAATCATTTTTTTGTTATTTAGATAAACAATGAGTTAAAAATCGTAATTGGGCGCAAATTTACTGTTTTTTTAATCTTTTACTGTATATTTTTAATCTTTTTGTTAAATACGCAGATTCAACTCCCTAACACAAAGATACTTCTCTAACTTCTTCACTCATATTCTTACCCCAATATAATGGTGGTTGAGGCGCTTTTTAGCAGTCCGTAACCTATCCGAAGCGTATTCGAGGGACTTTTGGGGGTATATATGTCCGCTTGGGAAGCGGATATGGATCGGACATGAATCGGATAGCGATCGGACAAAATACGGATATAATCCCTAAACATGCGCATAGGCAGTATGACGCTCTCAAAGAGGAACTGCATCAAGATAACCTTGTTTTTAGCCCCCACTGCCATTCGCAACCCTATTACCAATACCGACTGTTAGGTTGCGAAAGTAAGAAATATTTTACATGTTTCCCCCATTTACATCACCACCCTTTTGCTAATTCCAATAAAAAATCCGACTTTTGTACTTCTTTATTTAGATGTAGAGATCCGAGATGCTTAACAATTTCAGACTAAACCGCTTTTATATTGGAGATACCTCATTTGTCAACCTGATGAAGCGATCTATTTTTAACATCTTCTTTACCATCAGTCCTCGCAATGCCGTTTTCTATCTACTGTTTTTAATTGCTGTCTTTTTGATTACTTCCTGCTCTACCACTAAGTTTGTTCCGGAAGGTTCTTATTTATTGGATAAAATGGAGATACAAACGGATAATAAGCGCATAAAACCTTCCGCTTTGAAGAACTATATACGTCAAAAACCAAATAGCAAGTGGTTGGGCATGACGAAATTCCGGCTTCATATCTATAATATTTCGGGGCGTGACTCCATCCGTTGGTACAATAAAATCTTCAGGAGGATAGGTGCTGCTCCTGTAATTTATAATGAAGTAGAGGCTGCGAACTCTGCAGAAGAAATAACAAAAGCGATGCAAAACATTGGATACCTAAATACTTCCATAAAAAGCATCACTGAGACAAAAAAGAAAAAGATAAAGCTACTTTACCAAATAACTTCCGGCAATCCGTATAGTATCCGTACTCTAACATACGATATAGCCGATGCAGCAATAGCTGGCTACATAACCGGAGATTCCCTTGCTACATTGCTGAAAAAAGGAATGGTATTTGATGTAAATCTTTTAGATGCAGAACGCCGACGTATTACGAACCTATTGGTAAACAACGGCTATTATAAATTTCATAAAGACTATATCACTTACAAGGCTGATATTGATAACGACTATTCGATAGACCTTACCTTGCAATTGCGCTCATACGTCAACGAGGAAGACACTATTTCCGGACCATACCGGCAATACCTTATAAATAAAGTAAGTTTTATTGCAGACTACGATATGTCACAATCTTCAGAAGGCAGATTTACCGGAATAAACGACTCGATACGCTACGATAGCTATCCTATTTATTTTAAAAACAAGTTGTATCTACACCCTAAAACTTTGATTGATAATACGGAAATACAACCGGGGCATCTTTACAGAGAGCAGGATATTCAACGCACATATACCTATTTAGGTCGGCTTCCGGCTTTAAAATATACCAATATACATTTTGTAGAGGCAGCAGACACAAGTAAATTAGATTGCTACGTTATGTTGACCAAAAGTAAACACCAATCCGTTTCTGTGGAATTGGAAGGTACTAACTCTGCAGGCGATTTCGGGGCGGCAACTTCTCTCTCGTTTCAGCATCGAAACTTATTTCACGGTTCCGAAAGTTTTTTGTTAAAGTTTCGTAGTGCATACGAAGCTATTTCTGGATTACAACAAGGCTATAACAATGATAACTATATTGAATACGGTGTTGAAACAAATGTCAATTTCCCCAATTTCCTCTTTCCGCTCCTTCCTTCAAGTATTAAACAGAAGATAAAGGCAACTACGGAATTTGGGCTGCAATACAATTATCAATTACGCCCTGAGTTCTCACGAACAGTAGCATCTGCTTCATGGAGTTATAAGTGGACACGACCGCGAACACAATACCGCATTGATTTACTTGATGTAAACTATCTTTATATGCCTTGGAAATCTGATAAATTTGTAGAAGATTACCTCACCGACGGCGGAAACTATATGATAGAGTACAATTATAAAAACCGATTGATTGTCCGCACAGGATATATGTACAACTATAACAGCATGGGAGGTTCTTTGGTGAACAATACAATAGTTGACAATTCCTACTCTATTAGGATAAATGTGGAATCTGCCGGAAATACTCTTTTATTGTTCTCTCGTATGGTCAAACTACACAAAAATAAAGACGGTGAATATTCTATATTAAATATTCCTTTTGCGCAATACGTCAAAGCAGATTTTGACTATGTAAGGGATATTGTTATCGCTCCCGGCAAGTCGCTGGCTTTTCATTTTGCCACTGGTGTAGCCGTCCCTTATGGTAATGCAAGTGTTATTCCCTTTGAAAAACAATACTTTTCGGGTGGGGCAAATAGTGTACGTGGGTGGTTGGTACGCGGTTTAGGTCCCGGCTCATATTCCGGCAATGGAAAATACTTAAATCAATTTGGAGAAATTAAACTTGATGCCAATATTGAATATCGTAACAAATTGTTTTGGAAATTCAAGGGAGCGATATTTATTGATGCCGGCAATATTTGGACTATCCATGAGTATGAAAACCAACCCGGAGGCGTATTTAAGTTTGATAAATTCTACAAACAAATAGCAGTAGCCTACGGATTGGGATTACGTTTCGATTTTGACTTTTTTGTCCTGCGACTTGACGGAGGGATGAAAGCAATAAATCCGGTATATATGTTGGGAAAAGATAGATATCCCATCATTCATCCGAACTTCGGGCGAGATTTCGCCTTGCATTTTGCGGTGGGATATCCTTTCTGATAACATTTAGTATCAATAGGCAAACAAGGGATAATTTACCATTGTCTTATTCACATGATTACGAACGTCAGCGATAATCTTTTCATTATCAATATTTGATAATACCGTTTCAATCAATTCGGCAATTTCTACCATCAGTTCTTCTTTTGCACCACGAGTAGTAATAGCCGGGGTTCCCAAACGAATACCCGATGTTTGAAATACCGATCGGATGTCAAACGGAACCATGTTTTTGTTTGCGGTAATATCAGCAGAAACCAATGCTTTTTCTGCTATCTTGCCCGTCAATTCAGGATATTTATCGCGCAAATCCACAAGCATGGAGTGGTTGTCCGTTCCACCGGAAATGATAGTGAATCCACGATTGATAAGTGCCTGAGCCAATGTGGCGGCATTCTTTTGTACTTGTTTTTGATATTCCTTGTATTCCGGCTGCAAACATTCGTAGAAAGCTACAGCTTTAGCAGCGATGACATGTTGCAACGGACCACCTTGAATACCCGGAAATACGGCAGAGTCGAGCAACTGAGACATCATTTTAATTTCCCCTTTCGGCGTTTTCTTTTCCCACGGATTAGGAAAATCTTTCCCAAGTAAAATAATCCCTCCGCGTGGACCACGAAGTGTTTTGTGTGTAGTCGATGTTACAATATGAGCGTGCTTTAAAGGATTATTCAGTAATCCTGCGGCAATCAGTCCGGCAGGGTGAGCCATGTCAACCATTAATATAGCTCCTATTTTGTCGGCTATCTCGCGCATACGTTTGTAATCCCATTCACGGGAATATGCGGAACCACCACCAATAATCATTTTTGGCTTTTCGCGCAAAGCGACTTCTTCCATTTGGTCATAATCCACAAGTCCCGTTTCTTGTTTCACGTTGTATTCGAAAGGGGTATATATAATTCCCGAAGTGTTTACCAATGCACCGTGAGACAAGTGTCCGCCGTGAGACAAGTTCAGTCCCATGAGTTTATCACCGGGGTTTAGGACAGCCAAAAGCACTGCTGCATTTGCCTGTGCACCGGAATGAGGTTGTACATTTACCCATTCGGCTCCAAAGACTTCTTTCAAACGGTCAATAGCCAGTTGTTCGCTTTGATCAACAACTTCACATCCTCCGTAATACCGCTTTCCGGGATATCCTTCGGCATATTTGTTAGTCAAGTAAGACCCCATGGCTTGCATCACTTGGTCACTTACAAAGTTTTCCGATGCAATCAACTCTATGCCTTTCAGTTGGCGTTGATGCTCCTTTTCAATGATGCCGAAAATTAAATTGTCTCTTTTCATATTTAAAGAATTAATAGTTGTGTACTAAATAAAAGTATGCTGATATAAATTTAAAACATTATTCCAAGTGAAAAGCTCAACACATGGTCTCTGCGAGGTAAAAGGATATTGCTTGTTCCTTCTGTCCAATCAGTAGAGTCATAAATGACGGACTTAGAAATATTATTCAACCCCTGCTCATATCGAAAATCAAAAAAGATAGGCGAAATACTGACCGCTACTCCCACTAACAAACTTACATTAAAAGGATAAAACTCCTCACGAATGCCTTCTTGGTCAAAATTATCGAATGTTATTTCATTTCGTTCGTTCCAAATATACCTTACTTGAGGACCACCAAAAACAGACATGCCGTACGGCACGCTCTTAACTATCTTATATCCATAAAGCAACGGGAGTCCGACGCAATGAATTGTAGATTTGATTGATGCATAATCCGGTTCAATATCCGGATGTAATCCTCCCAATTTATCAAAAACTATTTCACACATACTGATATTATAGGATAATTCGGATTGAATAAAATGTTTATTGATATTGTAACGAGAAAAAACAGAGATGCCGTATCCTACACGATAATTATTTTGAACTTCATTAATAGTAACATCTTTTATTTTGAATTTTGACACACGATACATCGAAGAATTAAATCCGGCTTTTATACCGTAATTTATCTTCTTGGTATCAAGATATTCATATTGATGATATTGTTGCCCGAAGTTGGAAGTTGCAACTGCTATCATCAATACACAAAAGATAAAACAACGTTTCATTACCTATTTTTTCTTTTCAACAGTCCAACCAAATTTACCTATCTTATCGCCTAAATCATAGTAATTACCATGAACATAAACCAAAGGATCCGTTTCCGCTAATTCCAATTTTCCGGTTTCAGTATTCAAATAATTTTCTTCCGCGCGTATATTTACCACATCGGCAATAAACATATCATGAGAACCTAACGATATTATTTCTTTCACACGACATTCAATACAGAGAGGAGATTCTTCGATGAGCGGTGCGCTTACCATGCTACACTTTCCGGGAGTAAGTTTCATCTCTGCAAATTTATTATAGTCCTTGCCCGAACGTACACCACACCAATCGGTAGCGAAAGCCATGTCTTTTGTTGTTAAGTTAATAACAAATTCCATGCTCTTTTTGATAATAGCATGGGAGTGGCGATTGGGGCGTACCGAAATATAGCACATCGGCGGGTCGGAACATATTGTTCCTGTCCATGCTATAGTGAGGATATTGTATTCACTCTCATTACTGCCGCAACTTACCAATATTGCCGGCAGGGGATATATCATTGTTCCGGGTTTCCAATCTTGTTTCATAAAGTTTCTAAGATAGAATGTTTAATGAGCAAACTTTATGCCATTTATTTATATCAGCACATTATGCTCGTTAATTTTATGTTCTTTTTCGCAGTAGCGGCATTTTATCACGCCATTGTTTTTGTCTGTTACTTGAAAATAGGTAGTCATAGGTTCATTATTAGTAATGCATTGCGGATTCACGCATTTTACTATACCTTTTAATATATCCGGCATTTTTACTTCTTTCTTTTCCGCTACTCTATAGTTACGGATAACACTCAATCTCACGTTGGGTGCTATTACCGATATACGGTTAATCTCTTCGTCGTCAAAGAACTTATTGGCTATTTTAATAATACCTTTCTTTCCTAATTTCTTACTTTCCAGATTGAAGCCTATGGTAATGTTATTACTCATCTTTGCCAATCCGAGTAAGGAAACAACGTTGAATAATTTTTCCGAAGGAATATGGTCTATTACCGTACCGTCTTTGAGGGCGGCTACTTGTACAGCTTGTTTATTGTCTTCCATGGGTCCTTATTCTAAAATATTTTGTAAACCGAGACCTAACACATCACAAAGAATAGCTTGCCGAGCAAAAAGCCCGTTTTTAGCTTGTTGAAAATAATATGCTTTGGGATTATCATCTACGTCATAAGCTATTTCGTTGACACGGGGAAGCGGGTGCAGAATACGCAAGTTCGAACGCGTTTTTTCCAACATCCTATTGCGTAAGATATATGTATCTTTTACCCGTTCGTATTCCATTAAATCGGTAAATCGTTCGCGTTGTACCCGCGTCATATACAATATGTCGGCATCAGCAATAATATCTTCTGTGAAATTAATATGCTCGGTATAATTAATTCCATATTGCTTACAATAGAGTTTATACTCTTCAGGCATTTTTAATTCATCAGGAGCAATAAAATGGAAAGTAGGGTTAAAATGTCTCATAGCCATTAGCAAAGAATGAACCGTACGTCCATACTTCAAATCGCCCACCATATAGATAGATAAATCTTCAAGCGTTCCTTGCGTTTTGTATATGGAATACAAATCAAGCATTGTTTGCGAAGGGTGTTGGTTTGCTCCGTCACCGGCATTGACAACGGGGATAGGAGACATTTCAGAGGCGTATCTCGCCGCACCTTCCAAATAATGTCTCATCACAATTACATCCGCATAATTACTCACCATAATGATCGTATCTTTCAGCGTTTCACCTTTGGAAGAACTTGTTGCTTTAGGGTCGGCAAATCCTATGACACGCGCGCCCAAACGGTTAGCTGCCGTTTCAAAGCTTAGACGCGTACGGGTGGAAGGTTCAAAAAAAAGGGATGCAACGATTTTCCCTTTCAACAAACTCCTATTCGAATTTCTTTCAAACTGTTTTGCCAACTCAATCATATAAAGAATCTTTTCTTTGGAGAGTTCGGCAATAGAAACTAAGCTCCTATTTTCCATGTTATACAGTTGTATTTTTTTCCGGCATTTTATTGAGTGTAAAAGTATAAAAAAAATGATATTCGGAATTCGTCCGTTGAAAAGTTTTGATATATACATCGAACGAAGGTAACAATACAAAGAACTACATGATATAAAAAATACACGGAATTCCAAGACTGTTACGTCTTGGAATCCGCGTATTCAGATATATAAATATACAAAGATACTTCTAAAGGCAATAATTATCAATACCCCGGATTCTGATCCGCATTTGTCAACGCCTCATTAATATCTATCGCATCTTGAGGAATTGGACGATATGTTTTCGATCCAATCGGATTAGATGGTAATATAAAGTGATCATAATTATATTTAATAAACATTTTTTCAAGCATCTTGGTACGACGTAATTCCGGCCAACGACCGCAATACTGTCCTGCCAATTCTTTTCCACTTTCTTTTAAATATACTTCCAAAGCGTCTTCTTTAGATGTTGTGGGGAGCGTAGTTGTCAGAAGAGTTCCACTTTTAGAATTTCCCGGACGGGCTAACACTTTGTTAATATAGTTTTGAGCTTCAGGATAGTTTCCTTCGCCAATGCAGGCTTCTGCATACAGTAACATGGTTTCGGAGAGTGTTGCTAAAACAATATCACGATAACTTTGAGTTTGTGAGAAGCTGACCGATTTATCCATATCAAACTTCTTAATGACCGGCTGTACAAAGTCGTTATTATAACCGGTACGCCAATAGGTTTCATTCACTTTCGGATCAGCAGAATGTTCAAAGAAGGGATAAACTTTCAAATAATTATTACCATTGGCAGCAGCAACAGCATTTTTGATATTATTGACATCAATAGCTGCAAATTCCGGGCACCATTTCTTTATAAACTCTTTAACCCCCGGCAGTAAGTTGTTATTTTCTGTCATAGTAACATCGTTGAAGATTCCATTCGCTTCCCCCTTTGCTAATATTGAGTAATCACTAAACATCTCTTGAGACCTGTCCCATGCACGCGGATAGACAGCTGTAATGGCATTTACTCCCGGAACATTTTTTCCCTGATAATAATCATAGTAAAATTCCCACATCGTCAGCATAAATGTGGCTTCATAACGGGCATCGTCCTTGTCAAACCATGAATGAAGCGACCATGAAGGATACAAGTAGGTGGACATATACTTATGTTTACGTTCTGAACCGCCCAAATAGGGACCAAACAGAGATTCTTGATTATTACCACTTGTGATTGAGTTGATAGATTTGGCATCATACTGTATGGCAAAAACCACTTCATCATTGTTTTCTTTGGTTGGACTCCAAAGTTCTTCCATTGTGTATTTCAAACTGCCGCCACGGGAAGTTATAACGGCATTGGCATAAGTTTTTGACTTGGTGAAATCGGCGTTATTATTCAAATCCCATCCACGAGTCAGGTAAACTTTTGCCAAATAATGGTTCACAATGTCTTTATTGATTGTGCCATCTTTGGTTGTCGCAGGAAGAGAACCCGACAAAGCAGCATCTAATTTATCAATCACGTATTGGTAAGACTCTTCTAATGTGGAACGCGGCATATTCATGCGTGGATTTTGTGTATATTCATCGTTAATCACGATTCCCCCAAATTGCTCAATCAACAGGAAGTGTACAAATCCTTTCATGAAATTGTATTCCGCCCGATACAAATTCTTATCACTATCTGAAATATTTGCTATAGAAAGATAATATTCAGCCGTATTTATAGCTTGAAGAACGGTATAACAATTTGAATAAAAACTTTTTACATTTCCATTGGTTGCATTCAGGTCGGATGTATAGTCGTAGATACCATTTGATGGAGTAGCGCGAGGCAACTGATATAAATCAGTCCCGGCTAACAAAAGCCATGGTGTATCATTATAGATAACCCTTAATTTGTTGTAGGCATTTACACGCAGAGTTTGATAGCCTTCGGATGTACTATATAAATCATTATTGATAATACCGGCTTTGTTTTCTTCATCCAGAAATCCGCTACAGCCGATGAGGAAAATAGTCAATATAAATATACTTATTATATTTTTCATAATCGTTGAATCTTAATATTAAAATTTCAAGTTAGCACCTATTTGATAAACTATACTGGAAGGACCATTACCGTCTGTTAAACCGGTGGTCGCATATTCCGGGTCCCAACCCACATAATTGGTAAATGTAAATGGATTCAATATATTCAAATAAACACGTACGTGAGAAAGACCTGTTTTCTTAATTAGATTTTGAGAAAGGGTATATCCAAATGTGATATTACGCACTTTTACAAACGATGCATCTTGATACCTTCCATTGTTACCGTAAAAACTTCCCGTCATCCCATTAATCGGATATTTGGCATTTGCATTTTCCGTAGAAGTTCCCCAAGTGACCCAAGCCTGCCCATCGGCATCAATATTAAAATTAGACCAATCAATGCGTGGTACATCACCGGGCACGTAATAATCAAATTTTATCTTAGGACGACCTCTATCATTGCTGGCAGCACCATTAAACTCTGCAAAGAAATTATCGCTAATAAGCAAACCTTGACGCGCATAAACATTGAATGAGAAATCAAAATCATGATACCGCAAAGTAGAAGTTACACTACCCGTCCAGTCTGGATTATTCTTTCCCAAAATGGTTCTGTCGTCTGAACTCATCTTTTCGTCTCCATTCGTATCGATTGCTTTGGCATATCCGGGAGAGACAGCTCCCATTTTGGTTCTTTGATCTGGAGTCATTGCTGCCCATTCAGCTTGACTGTAAACACCGTTCACTTTATAATCATAAGTCACATTAATTGGTTGTCCGATAAAATGAGATTCGCCAATTACATCTTCCTTTTTCCCGTACAAACTGCGAATGGCATTTTTGTTGTGGGCAAAAGTGAACGAAGTTTTCCATTCCAAATCTTTTGTTTTTACATTCGTTGTATTCAATCCGATTTCAATACCACGATTATTTACCGAACCAATATTATCCCTCATACTTGCTACGCCGGACTCAATGGTCAATATGCGATTCATCAACAAACCGTCGGATAGTTTATCATATAAATCAATCGAACCATTGATTCGTCCGCCGAAAAAGCCCCAATCAAAACCTAAATTCCACTCACGGGTTTTTTCCCAAGTCAAAGCAACATTTACAGGAGTACCTGTGCCGAATCCGGTAACATCAGTACCGCTAAAGTCATAACGTACAATGCTTCCCGTATCTGGAGTAGCCTGTGTGCCATAAGTATCAATACCATTGTTGTTTCCTGAAAAACCATAACTTAAACGAGTCTTCAGATTGCTGAGCCAGTCTATTCCTTTCATAAAGTCTTCCTCCGAAATGCGCCATGCCACAGCAGCCGACGGGAAAGCAGCCCATTTATCCGCCAGTTTCGAGCTACCGTCATAACGTACTGTTCCCGTAACTAAATACTTGCCGGCATAATCATAATTTACACGGGCTGCATACGAAATCATGGTAGTTTGTGAGTAAGAGCTATTGTTATCACCGGGCACAAGCGTACCGTTGAAAATATTATACCATTGGGAATTATAGGGAAAATCTTGCGCACCTACTCTTAATGATTCGGTCTGGCTTTTATATACGGAATTGATTAATGTAACATTCAATGCGTGTTTTTGGGCAAATATTTTATTGTAATTTATCACGTTATCCCAAGTCCAGTCAAGCTTTGTTCGATGTTCCGTGCGCGCCTGGTCGTTGGCACGATCCGGAGTCCGCCCTCGGTAATAAGCTGCTCTTCTTTGATTAAGCCTTGGAAAGAAGGTGGTTTTTAGCGACAGACCTTTTGTGGGAATAAATTCAGCAAACACGCTTCCCAATATATCGAAACGGGTGGTTTCATTAGATCCGCTTTCTATTTCAAGCAATGGATTGGGGGTTGATGTAAAATTACCGCTTCCTTCTATGGCAGCTGCCGTACCTGGTTGTTTTATGTACTCGCCATTTTCGTCGTAAGCCTTAAAATAAGGCAACATGCGAAGAATCTCACGATATCCGTTTTGAGAACCCGTATTAATAGTATTCTGAGACAGGGTGAAGTCCACTCCTGAAGAGAAATACTCATTGGCTTTGTGACGAATAGATCCTTTCAGTAAATACCTATTCATTTCTTCCATCATAAAGTTCCCCTTTTCGTTCTGATAACCGACGCCTATATTATAAGACATTTCTTTTGTAGCTCCCGAAATATTGACATAATGGTTTTGTTGTGAACCGGTATCTGTACCGAGATCTAACCAATCGGTATATTGTTGCGTATGTAGAGCGGTATTTATTAACTTAGAACTTTGCGTAACGGCAGTCTTGTTTGAAGTCGACAATTCGTAGGCTCCGGTTGTTGCGTTCCAAGCATAATAACGCGAAGTGCGAAAATCCATCCACTCGCGACCGTCCATAAATTCCGGAATACGGGTTAATTCACGTATTCCGTAATATCCGTCATAAGTTACAGACAATTTGGTCTTTGCCGCTGAAGCGCCTTTGGTCTGCACAATAACCACACCATTAGACCCGCGCGAACCGTAAATGGCTGTAGAAGAAGCATCTTTCAATACATCAACGCGTTCAATGTTAGAAGGATTCAAGAAATCAATATCATCTACAATGATACCGTCAACGACGTAAAGCGGATTTCCGCCATTCAACGAATTTTGACCGCGTATCTGAATAGAAAATCCACCGCCCGGACGAGCAGAAGTTGTTATAATGTCCACACCCGGTGAAGCCCCTTGTAAGGCACCCATAACGGAAGATGTACCTACCGAAGCGATGCGCTCAGCCGAAACACTTCCTACAGAACCGGTAAGGTCGCTTTTCTTTTGAACACCGTAACCCACTACCACCACTTCTTCTAACGCTTGAGATTCTTCTTTCAGTGTAACATTGATTAGAGTTTGATTGCCTATTGTTATCTCTTGTTTAATATAACCGACATACGAAATCACAATAGTAGAATTATTAGTAATGCTCGAAAGGGTAAATTTACCGTCTATATCGGTAATCGTACCATTTGATGTACCTTTTGCGAGGACACTTACACCTATCATCGCTTCACCGGAAGTATCTTTAATGATACCCGAAACCGAACGGGTTTGTGCAAAAGTGAATGAACAAAGTAAACACATAAATAGAGTTACCATTGTTCTTCTTGTTCTTTTTGTTGGCTTTTTTAAATACATAGATTCGTGTTTTAATTAGATTTAAATAATTAGATTTCACTGCCCAAACCTAGTGATTCATATTTTAATCCATGTGCATTTTTTGTGCTTTTATGTGTATAATTTGATATTATTTAAGATTAATACACAAATATATAAAACGCATACCCCTTCCTAATCCTATACAAAATACCCGTATTCATACGAGTTTTGAGGATTCCGTATTGTTTCGAACTGCCTTTGTAGGCTTATTCCTTTAACTAAGAATAGAATAAAGCACTATTGACAATATCCCCACAATCACAAGCGATATGAATACAATTTTAACAGCTCTCTCGCCCTGTTGTACTTCTTTCTTGCGGCGGACTTTCTTTTTATTCTTTCCCATAATGATTATAGTATTATAAAGTTAACAATAAGAAATTAATCATTTTCTTCGGAAGAAAATTCCATTAGGTAAGCCTTAATAAATTCGTCTATCTTTCCATTCATTACTCCGGTTACATCCGAAGTTTGGTAATTGGTACGATGATCTTTCACACGACGATCGTCAAACACATAACTTCGTATCTGCGAACCCCATTCTATTTTTTTCTTTCCCGCTTCGACTTTGCGTTGTTCAGCCAGTCGTTTTTGCAACTCCATGTCATAGAGCTGTGAACGGAGCAGGCGCATGGCATTCTCACGGTTATCGAGTTGCGAACGGGTTTCCGTGTTTTCAATCAATATCTCTTTCTCCTCGCCGGTTTCGAGGTCTTTGTATTTATAACGAAGGCGCACACCTGTTTCTACCTTGTTTACGTTCTGACCGCCCGCACCTCCCGAACGGAACAAGTCCCACGTAATGGCAGCCGGATTTATCTGCACCTCTATCGTATCGTCCACCAAGGGGGAGACAAACACAGAGGCAAAAGATGTCATGCGTTTGCCCTGCGCATTGTAAGGAGATACACGTACCAAACGATGTACACCGTTTTCGCCTTTCAGGTATCCGTAGGCATAATCACCTTCTATTTGAATGGTGCAGGTTTTGATACCGGCTTCGTCGCCATCCTGCAGGTTAGAAATAACGGCTTTGTATCTATTATCTTCTATCCAATGCAAATACATACGCATCAACATGGATGCCCAGTCTTGGCTTTCCGTTCCTCCCGCCCCGGAGTTTATCTTCAGCACGCAACCCATTTGGTCAGCTTCCTCGCGAAGCATATTTTTTAACTCCAAGTTTCCTACAGCTTCCAACGCTTTGGCGTATGCTTGGTTTACTTCTTCTTCCGTCACTAAATTGTCTTTGTAGAAATCGAAAGAAAGTTCCAACTCATCGCTCAATGTTTTAACTTCGTTGTATCCGTCAATCCATTTTTGCAATCCTTTTACCAGCTTCATTTGGATTTCGGCTTTCTTTTGGTCGTCCCAAAATCCGGGAGCTTGCGTTCTCAGTTGTTCTTCTTCGACTTGAATTTTCTTTCCATCGACGTCAAAGATACCTCCTCAGCGCATCTGCGCGCTCTTTCACGTCTTTAAGTTGTTCAATGGTAATCATAGCTTATCTGATAAAATCTATTTCTGTACAAATATAATCATAATTGCTTTTAATACTTGAATCTACGATCAAAATATTTATATTCGTCAAAAACATATTTGAAACTTCTGTTTTTATCCAACTGTCAAATCATGCTGTCAGCACTCTGTCCTGCCTCATTCCAAAATAGGTTTACAGAAAAAAGTGTAAATTTATTATGGAATTAACAAGTAAATCGAGATTACCCCGTTTGGTAAAAGAGCGCATAATTTGCGAGTATTTGAGCGGTTCAAAAACGATTCAGATGCTAAGTGAAGAATATGGTATGAGCAGGAATGCCATTAATCATATGGTAAGTCGCCACAAAAGTAAATTTTCACCTACTTTTGAAGCAAAATCAATTTTACCGGCAATGAGTCGAAAGAAAATCACCGGAGAAACCACTGAAAAATTGCTTCAAGAGAATCAGGCACTCCGTCACCGCTTAGAACAAGCTCAGCTTAAAATAGAAAGTTATGAGATTATGGGCGATATTTTGCAGGAATCCTATGAAATTGATTTGTTAAAAAAATCCGCAGCCAAACAGTCTCCCGACTCAAAGAACGACACGTAGAGGTAAGCTTGCAAACTCTCTGTGGGCTGTTTGGCTATACCCGGCAAGGCTATTACAACCATCCCAGAATCAACTCCAAGCATTCTTTGGAAGAAGATGTGGTACTGAATGGACTTTACAGATTGTATCGTTCTAAAAATACTCAACCTTATGAACAAAGAAACAGTATTTACCATTTTCTCTACTTAAGAGAGATAGCATGGGTAAACCCATACAGGCCGTTTTACAGCAAACTACCTGTATTGTGGATTTCTCACAGGTATGGAGATTTAAGTAAATCACCGTTTTTAATTCTCAATGAGCTAAGATAAAGCGATTTTAGAGTATTTTATTAAAAAAGAATATATTTCTTGATATAGAATAAAAATCTCTGAAATCCCTCTTAAATTAATTCATTTGTATTTGCAGGGTATGACTTTAGGCTGGTATATGGAAGCCTCAAAATCGTTTACAGAGGCTTTTTCAGGCAAGAACTCAAATGGAAAACAATCCTAAAGAAAAGGGGCACGAAGGAGTAAAATCCGCACTTCTTTTTCTTTTCACCGGGGTAAATGATATTCATGGGGGAGGTAAACAACGGTTCACCGGATAAGATTTTTCAGTAAGAACGGGATGCCTTTAATTAAAATGAAGCAATATAAAGCGATTTTAGAAATATTACTAAAAAATGAGGTGGTGCTTCACAAAGTATGCTGTTTGTTTACACATATCCGTAATTGATATAAAAGGAAGCTAATCTATACGCTTTCAAGTGATTAAACAACTTTTTAGAGAAGCAGCAGGTTTTTCTAAAAGCCCTTCTGATACGATGTCTGAGGCGACAATTATTCCCTTCTATTCCTACCGTAGGTGATTTGCCAATCACATGATTGTCCTCTTTAAAGGCAGTAATAAAACTCTGCCAGTCATCCGTACAGATACATCCGAAAGAAACGCCCAATTTGATAAGCTTTTTTCTTAATCGTTTAGCTGTTTTTAAATCCCGCTTCCCCCAAACATAAGCCACCATTTCACCACTTTGACGTTCGTATGCATAAATTAACCAATACTTTTTACCTTTATTGCCTACATACGTCCAAAATTCATCCACTTCCAAAGTAGCATAATAAGATTTACTGGGAGTAATTACATAATGAGAATTTACCAATACGGATAATACTTTCCGGACGCTGACTTCTTGTATCACAGATATATCGCGGATGCCTATTCCTCGAACTAACATCAATAAAATTCTTTTAATCAATCCCGAATGACAACCTTTATAAGTGATGGCATGATCACCGATAAATCGCCGAAAACAATTTTTACAAAGATAATTCTGTTTGCCGGAGGCTTTCTTGCCGTTTTCTTTATTTTTGTGCCCTGGCAATCAGGGCAATGAAGGGTTATTGTAATGTTCATATACAAAAATAATCACTTATAATCTGATTGCCAAAATCTTACAGCAGCATACTTTTTACATCACCACCACGTCTCGAAACATAGCTAAAATTGCCTTATTTTTCATTTACAGAATGGGAGTTACTTCAAGAGAATCATTGATTGCTTCTTGAAGGAGTACCTACCCGAAAGAGCCATTTTATAGCAATAATCAATTTTAAGGGCTTATACAGTTAGTTTATACTCAAAACAATAATAACATTATCTACTGATAAATCCTCTCTAAAAAACGACTTAAAACAGATGACATTTCAAGGAAGGATAACCTCAAAAAACGAGACGAGGGTGTGCCAAAAATCTATTTTCACTTTATTTTAGTATTGATTATCAATTAATTACAATGCTATTTCGGTGTAAATTCCGACTTTTGAGACATTTACTTTTGCCGTATTAAGAGAACAGATATACAAGTGTTATATTTGAGAACAGAAGAGTTGCAGTGAACTAATTTTGAGACTAGTCTTTAATGAAACTATAGGCTGAATCAGACTGCAACTCTTTTCTCGGGAGAACCTAGCCAGTTAGAATTGTAGGTTCAGGACCTAATAAATGTATTAGCTGTTTCTCCTTCATGTTTAATACTGTAAATACAAAGTTATGAATTATTCTTATTTTGTAGGTCTTGATGTGGGTAAAAAGACCTTTGATGCTTCACTAATGTGCCCGGATGAAAAAGAATTAGGTCATAAATCCTTCTCTAACACTTCTGATGGTATTAAAGCATTGTTAGAATGGGTATCCTCTTATGATCTATCTTTGAAGTCTACTTTATTTTGTGCCGAGAACATGGGCAACTATGTAACTGAACTCTCTATTGCCAGTATTACCCTCTCCTTTGACTTGACACTTGCTTGTCCGCTAAGCATTAAAAAGTCAATAGGTTTGCAACGAGGTATGAATGACCGTATTGACGCTAAACGAATTGTTTTCTATGCAACCCTTCATCATCGTAAGCTCAAATTGTATCAACTACCGGATGAAGACTTAATTAAGTTACGAACCTGGGTGATTATTCGAGACAATCTGGTTAAAGAGAAAGTAAGCCTTATCAAGTTGCAGGAAACAGCATTAAATACTGCAAAGCTAGGTGATGTAACAGTTTCAATAGACTTTCTGGAAGAACAGCTTATCTATGTAAAAGGAAAGATCGTTCACATTGAGCAAGAAATGGGAAAGATCATAAAGAATAATCTGTCTTTGGCTACAAACTATAAGTTATTGAAAAGTATTACAGGCATAGGCATGATGAATGCTGTCATCTTGTTATGTGTTACCAATAATTTCCAACGTTTTTCCGATTACAGAAAGTTTGCGTGCTATTGTGGAGTCGCTCCTTTTGAACATACATCCGGAATATCGATACGAGGAAAAACCAAAACCTCTCCACTGGCTAATAAACAAGTGAAAGTCTATTTGACTAGCGCAGCTATAACAGCCATGTGCTGGGACCCGCAGATGAAAGCTTATTATAAAAGAAAAACAGCAGAGAGAAAACATAAAGCATCGGTGATCAATGCCATCAGAGCTAAAATCTTATCAAGATGTTTCGCCGTTATACGCAGACAAACACCTTATGTGTCGCTTGTTGCATAAAAACTCACTGCTCTGGGGCGACATAGCAGAAAAAGGGTACAGTGCTACTCCCGAGAGGTGACTTTGTATAATAAAGATTGTCCAAGCTAGCGTTAAAAATACTAAACTTGGACAAATAAAATACACTTTTGCTTGGAGGCAACTTAGAATTCAACCTCGTCTTGGGGGTAGCCACAGCTAAGAACCACCACAGAGATATGTCATTTTTAAACTAACCAATGAATTACTTAAAAATGATTTGTTCGGGTTTGGCACAGTCCCCAATGAAGTAACCAACGGATGCCATACAATCACTAATACCTCCGTAAAATTTACCCTCTTTTTCCGCATCACGTTCGTTGGAATTTTGTTTACCGATAATTTCCATTTGTTCGTAAAACTCTTGTTCACACTCACGAAGTTTGACCAGAATACCTATCAACACTTTGTTGGTTGTGTTTTCTTTGCCTGCTGTTGAGGCTTGATTTTGATTTTCCATTATACAGTAAATTTAGCATTTCAGGCACAAAAAACGGTGTGCCTTTCCCGTTGCTAAATCCTACTGTATAGGTGGACGTATGCCCATTACAGACATTACACGGAGGTACACACCGCCATATCTTGGCATAAAGCCTCGACAATGGAAATAAAAATCCACCGCGTAAAAATGGTGGAGCATTCCACCTATACATAAAATTTAGCACCACAAAGATACAATACTTTTAATAAATATAAATGCCATATATAGCAAAAAACCACTCCTTACAAAGGACGGTCTGTTTTGGATTAAGTTTCGGCAATTGTTTCATTACCTGTAAAATTTACAAAGGGATTAAACTTATGTCTTATTCCAAAACAGGTTGACATATTTTGGAATGAGACAGAATAAGACAAGAAACCTACCGACGCCAACCACTGCCATCCACTAGAATTTGGATATAGATTCAAAAATGTTATTATATCTTTGAAATTGAAAACGAAGAATAACATTCAAACAACAAAATATATGGAAATAGTAAATATTGAAGCCCGCACATTTGAAGCAATGGCTACACGATTTGAACACTTTGCTCAAAGAATGGACAGTCTTTGTGCCGGTCAGAATAAAGAGTTGAAAAAATAGTTGGACAATCAGGAAGTTTGCATGATTCTGAATATCTCAAAAAGAACTTTACAAACCTATCGGGATAATGGAACTTTACCTTATTCTCAAATTAATCATAAAATATACTATAAGCCCGAAGACGTGGAACGGGTAATGAAACAATTGAAATAAAAAGAGGAGATAATTATGGAACACGAAGTAATTACGAAAAACCATGAAAGGGTAAAATCCTTTTTCATGGCATTGGAACGGATGCTGAATGGTGTAGAAAATCTGGTTGGGAGCCACAGACCCTTACTGAATGGAGAGCGTTATCTGATGGACAAGGAAGTATCGGAAAAATTGAAAGTAAGTCGCCGTACTTTGCAGGATTACCGAAATGAAGGTAAAATATCCTATTGTCAATTGGGCGGGAAAATACTTTATCGGGAATCGGATATTGAAAAGATGTTGGAGGATAATTATTTTCCGGCAATAGAATAATATCCTCCTTATTGCATCTTGTAAACGCCCTTTTTATGGAAAGAAAAAATGAGGCAAGCCTTTCCCGAAATTTACGCTTTCCAAAGTATGAGGAGAGGAAGAAATTTCGAGGGAACCTGTTAAGGTTCAGGCTTGCCGTTTTTTTCTTGGAATATACCTTTGTTGCAAGATGTAATAAGGCATCCAATTAATTGAAATTTATTTTTCTTTTCACCGGCTAATTCAGTCCATACGGAGATATTTGACTTTTAGGTTAACAGATAGTTGAAAAAACCTGCTCTACATTCACCATATCCCGCATAATGGAACTATCCAAAACTTTGGCGTAATGTTGTGTCATCTTGGTATTGGAATGTCCCAGAATCTTAGCCACATTCTCCATTGAAACATGATTGGCAAGCATGACCACGGTAGCACAAGTATGACGAGCCACATGAGTAGTTAACCTTTTGTTGATTCCGCACAAATCTGCAATTTCTTTCAAATAGGCATTCATCTTTTGATTACTCACAACCGGCAATAATACTCCTTTTCTGATACAGTCGGGATGATCTTGATATTTTTCAATCAATTTTCGAGCAACGGATAAAACAGGAATATTACACATATTTTCTGACGGTTTTTTCGTATCCATATCGCACCGTTGTTGTCTTTTATCAAATGAGCGGGCGTAAGTTGTTGAACATCAATAAATGCAAGCCCCGTGAAACAACAAAAGGTAAAAATATCCCGTACCTGTGCCAATCTTGGAAGTGAAAACTCTTTGTGTATGACGGTTTCCAATTCTTCCTGACTAAGAAATTCCACATTTGTTTCTTCCTGTTTGAATTGGATTCCGTAAAACGGGTCTTTCTTTATCCAGTCATTTGCCAAAGCGATACGTATTATCTTTTTCAGATTTTTAAGATGTTTGAGACTGGAGTTATGCTGACATTTCCTGACCGTTTTCAGGTAAAAATCAAAATCACCAATAAATTGACTGTTTACGTCACTCAATAAAATATCTTCACTCCCACTCCTGTATTTTATATATTCCTTCAAATGAGAAAGCGAAGTATCGAATTTCTCCACGGTTGATTCCGTATAATCAATACCGATTAATGCCCTGCACTTTTTATTATGTTCCCTATAAACTTCGACTAAAGTCTTATTATCTTCGTCTTTGCCCTGATAGCGGTCTCTGATAGCTTTAGCCGTAACTCTTTTCCATCAATTTCCAATTCCCAGTGAATCTGATAAAGTTTTGCTTTAACGGTTTCGAGATAATGATTTAATTCTTTATCCATGTATTGCTTACCATTGCTGCACTCTTTGACTTGATTCCACAAATGAACGGGAATACTTCGTTTAACCATTACTTCTGCAGTTTGACCCTGCACGGTGATTCGCAGGCAAACAGGCGCTTTTCCATTTTTGAGAAGTTTCGACTTTTTGATAATAAACAACAAACTGAATGTTGATTTTTTTACTCTGTTCATACGTTTAATTTTTGATATAAAATTACTCAATTAAACTCAAATGAATGCTAAGCAAAATACTGTAAATCAGTGAATAAGAACTTAATTCGTGGGAGATTTTCAGAGATTGGAAAGTCCCACGAATTATCCCGTGGGAGTTGCCCCAAAGCCCTATAAATTGCGTAGGTAAGGGGCAAAAAGAAAGTCCTGAAAACTTTGATTTTCAGGACTTTGCTGCTTTTTGCTTTGACCTTTTGCGGTCCGGACGGGACTATTACCTATTCTATCATGAGAAATTATACCCTATCAATTATCTATTAATAAACAGGTTATTATATTTTCAATTTTAAATAAAATATCTCGAAATATCCTTGCAAGTATCAAAAACAGGGTGTATTTTTGGGAGTTATTTTTTGTTGGAATCAATATATTATATACCCCATTTATGAATATCAAAAGGAACATCATTTTTTCGCTTGAATACAGGAAGAAAAACGGAGTGCTGATTGTGGATAATGTACCTATTCGTATGCGTGTGGTGTATGCTGGAAATAGGATAGATTTCAGTACGGGATACAGGATAGACGTAGCAAAGTGGGACACAGAGAAGCAAAGGGTCAAGAACGGATGCACCAATAAACTCAAACAAAGCGCATCAGAGATTAATACCGATTTATTGACTTACTACGCCGATATACAAGCCATTTTTAAAGAGTTTGAGGTACAGAACAGAGTTCCTACCCCGGAACAACTCAAAGAAGCTTTCAGTAATAAATACAAGCAACCTCAGCCGGAATCAAAACCTGAAAAAGAGGAAGTCCCCAAGATTGTATTCAAGGCAGCTTTTGATGAATTTATAAAAGAATGCGGCGCTCAAAACAGTTGGGGTGATTCCACCTACGGAAAATTTGCAGCCGTGAAAAATCATTTGGCTGGTTTTGATAAAAACCTGTCTTTTGAGACGCTTGATGAATCAAAGTTAATGGCATATATGGGTTACTTGCGAGATGTTGTAGATATGCGGAATAACACCATTGAGAAACATATCAGCTATCTGAAATGGTTCCTGCGTTGGAGTGTAAAAAAGGGGTATAACAATCATGTGGCGTTTGAAGCATTCAAACCCAAACTAAAAAATATCCAAAAGAAAGTCATATTTCTGACATGGAAAGAATTAAACAGGCTACGAGAGTACGTTATCCCGGACACAAAGAAATATCTTGAACGTGTTCGGGATGTATTTCTTTTTTGCTGTTTCACCGGTCTCCGGTATTCGGATGTTTACAATCTCAAACGAAGCGATGTAAAGGAAGACCGCATCGAAATTATCACCATAAAAACAGCCGACAGCCTTATCATCGAGTTAAACAACCACAGTAAAACCATTCTTGACAAATACAAAGGGATTGCTTTCGAGAATGATAAAGTCCTGCCGGTTATATCCAACCAAAAGATGAACGATTACCTGAAGGAATTGGCAGAGTTGGCGGAGATAAACGAGCCGGTACGGGAAACGTATTACAAAGGGAATGAGCGCATAGACGTTGTTACTCCGAAATATGCCCTGTTGGGTACTCATGCCGGTAGACGGACTTTTATCTGTAACGCTTTGTCTTTAGGTATTCCGGCACAGGTTGTTATGAAATGGACAGGACATAATGACTACAAGGCAATGAAGCCCTATATTGACATTGCTGATGATATAAAAGCCAGTGCGATGGACAAATTCAACAGGTTATGATATTTCTGATTACTTTTGTAATACATTAAAGCGAATTCAAATTTTATGCAGTTAGACAAACAAAAGCAGTTCTCTGATATTGCAGGGCTGATTAAGCAGTCAAGGACTCATGCCATCAAAATAGTAAATACAGAGTTAATCAATAGATATTATACCGATTAGTGTTTTTGTTGTTCAAAACAATCGTATCTTTCCCCAAAAATTACATTGGAATACAAGAAAATACAACAAAACGAATTACAGTTTCTGAGTTTGACGGGATTGTCACCGGCTGAATTTGAGGCATTGAGTGCTGATTTTTCCGTTGAATTAGAGTCCTATATGAGCAAATACACCTTCGAAGGCAAAGAGCGGGTCAGGTTATACAAACCTCGCAAGAGAAGTAGCTTACCAACGGTAGAAGATAAACTGTTTTTCATTCTGGTTTTTATGAAAACTAATCCCCTACAGGAACATCATGCCGCTAGTTTTGGCATCACTCAACCCAAAGCCAATATGTACATCCATTTGTTTATCCCTTTGCTTGAGAAAACACTTAAGCGTTTGGGAGAATTACCAACAAGGAAAGCCTCTCTGATAGCAGAACAAGTAAAGAACTACAGTGATGTTTTGCTTGATGGAACGGAAAGACCCATACAAAGACCGTTGGATGCGGACAGGCAAAAATCTTGTTATAGTGGTAAAAAAAACTCATAGCCTGAAAAATAACGTGTTGTCCCTACCGGATTTGCGTATTGTTTGGATAAGTCAAACCTACGAAGGCAAAATACACGACAAAAATATCTGCGATAAAGAGAATCTCCGCTTCCCCAAGGGCATTTGCCTGTGGCAGGATGGTGGATTCTTAGGATACAAACCAGAAAACGTAATCATTAAAATGCCTGCACGCAAACCAAGAGGAAGAGATTTATCCCAGTTTCAAAAGCAACAGAACAAGGAGATTAGCTCTTTTAGGGTGAAAGTAGAACATGCTATTGGACGAGTAAAAATCTTCCGTATTGTCAAAGAGCGCTACCGCTGCCACAAATTGTTTTTTGACGATATGGTCTTTGAAATTGCCTGTGGATTACATAATTTCAGAATAACTTCGCGTTTAACAATTTAATCGGTATAAACTCTAATCTGTATTGGAATATTGGTCAATATATAAGTACACAGATTGAAACATCGACATGGGGAGATTCTGTGGTTAAAGAATTAGCAGATTATTTAGCTCGTACAGAACCTGAATTAAAGGGATTTTCAGATAAAAATCTGTGGCGAATGAAACAATTTTATGAAGCGTATAAGGACTACCCAAAACTCTCAGCACTGCTGAGAGAAATTAGCTGGACTAATAATCTGACTATTTTAAGTAGAGCTAAAGCAATAGAAGAGAGGGAGTTTTATCTTCGCCTGACTATTCAAGAGAAATATTCATCCAGAGAATTAGAGCGCCAAATCAATAGTGCGATATATGAAAGGACTATGCTTGGGAATGCAAATCTCTCAGCAGTGGCGAGAGAAATTCATCCGGATATAACTAATAGTTTCAAAGATAGTTATGTGCTTGAATTTCTTGGTTTACCCGAATCGCACAGTGAGAGTGTGTTGCAAAGAGGGCTGGTTAAACAAATGAAAAACTTTATACTTGAACTTGGAAAAGATTTTCTCTTTGTTGGAGAGGAATATAGAGTTCAAGTGGGTCATAGTGATTTTTATATAGATTTACTTTTCTATCATAGAGGACTACACTGCCTTGTAGCCTTTGAATTGAAAGCCGATAAGTTTAAACCGGAACATTTGGGACAACTGGATTTTTATCTGGAAGCCTTGGATAGGGATGTAAAGAAGCCCAGTGAAAATCCAAGTATAGGTATTCTTTTATGTAAAGATAAGGATAACGAGGTTGTGGAGTATGCATTAAGCCGTTCCTTATCACCAACAATGGTTTCAGAATATAAAACTCAACTACCGGACAAAAAATTACTCCAAAAGAAGTTGCATGAACTATTTAAGTGACGTCTCATAATAGCATCTGCATGGAAAAATAAGATAAATGTCTTTATTGCAACATTCACATCTGATGAATTAAAAATGTTGGAGTAATGATGCCTGTTCTGTCTGTTATCCTGCGTGTGGAGGATTCCATAATGGCATCCCTAAGCAACTTCAGCGCATCCACAGGCAAAACCAAGAGTAAGAATACATTTAGATGTTCCATTGTAGCAGCATCACTGAGAAATAGCATGATAGTAAATTATTCAACTTCGTTGCCGGAAAACAAGATAATTGGGCGCGTAAATTAAACTGTGTCAGTTAAAATTCTCTTCAAAAATTTTCTCAAGTTTTTCTTTCTTTTTCAATGGGTTAGAAGACCTGAGTTTTTTTATTATCTCTTGACACAGCTTAAATTACAGCCTCGAATATTCTCAAAAAGGATAAATGCTACCGGTTTAACCCTGATTTCCATTATTAAACCTTAAAAAAGAGGTTTAGTTTAGGTATATATATAGTAAACTAAACTAAACCGGTTTATTCTCTCAAACGTACCGGTTTAGTTCCAAGTTCACCTTACCATACCAATAGGTTGTTGGCGAAAAGAAAAAGAATTCTCAATTCTGCCAATAGACTCATATGCAAGATTCAAATACTCATCTATCCCTAAAAAACGCATCATTTATGAATATAGCCGGAGCAAAAAATATCCCCCTTGCAGACTACCTGCAATCCATCGGGATAACGCCTTGTAAAAAGCAAGGGAACAACCTCTGGTATTACTCTCTCTTTAGGAAAGAAACTGAAGCCTCATTTAAGATAAACCTTGTACGCAATCAATGGTTTGACTTTGGAATAGGAAAAGGCGGAAACATGCTTGATTTTGTAATGGAACAACAGGGGATAGAGGACATATTCCATGCGCTTCAAATTCTTTCAGGTAAAACGGCAAGGATTTCTCCTGCCAACTCTTTTTCTTTCCGCCAGCAAGAGAATTTATCCGCCTATGAAGAGATACGGATACTTCCGTTGGAAAATCCCTTGCTCATCCAATACATGGGAGAACGGCAAATAAACATCCCTTTTGCACAGCAGCTTTATAAGGAAGTCCACTTTCGGTTTAAAGACAAATCCTATTTTGCCATTGGTTTAAAAAACAACATGGAAGGGTACGAACTCAAGAACAAATACTTTCAAGGTACGCTCTCTCCCAAAGGAATAACGACCATAAAACAGGGAAATGATTCCTGCTGCATTTTCGAGGGATTTATGGATTACCTTTCTTATCTCACCTTAAAGCAAAAACACAATCCCGAAAACACAGATATAGAGAAACAGGATTATATCATTCTCAATTCTGTTTCCAATATCCTCAAAGCGATTGACATCATCAGCGGTTACAAAGCGAAGTATTGCTATCTGGATAGCGACAAGGCTGGGACTTCCGCTTACGAGGAAATCCGTAACAAATGCAGTTTGAATGCTTCCGACAGGTCGGTACACTATCGGGGATACAAAGACTTGAACGATTATTTAGTGGGGAAGAAACAGGTTCAGGAAAAACGGCAGAACTGGAGAATAAAACGCTGAGTGCAGCGACGAGCAGGGGATATTTGAAACAATTGCCCTAGCTTATTAGGGTATTTTTCTTCACGCTCCGTTGCTCTACGCTAAAAAATACCCCAATAAGCCAAAGGGGGAACCCCTTTGGAATCCTCCCAATGGACTTCCTTGAAGAAGTCGGATAATCAAGAAACAAATGTATAACAAATAAATGACATCCTAATGGGATATGTGGTACTTTACTTAAAAAAGGCATTGGGTAACGATGCCGGAACATCCGCCCATATCGAGCGGACAATCCATCCGAAAATGCGGATGAAAGTCGTACGCATCTGAATCGGGAATTGATAGGGTTTCCTCAAAGTGTAAAGAACCGCACCGAAGCGATTCAGCACCGGATAGAGAATGCCGGTATTACCCGCAAAATAGGAAAGAATCAAGTTCGGGCAATAGGGGTAATGCTTTCGGGTAGCCCAGATGATATGAAACGGATAGAAGATGCTGGGCATCTCAATGATTGGTGTGCCGACAATATTGACTGGCTAAAGAAGACATTCGGTACGGACAATGTTGTATTGGTTGTTCTACATAGAGATGAAACGACACCTCATATTCATGCGACGATTGTGCCTATTGTTACCGGTGAAAGAAGAAAAGCCAGAGAAGAAAAGTCCACCGAAGGCAAAAAGAAATACAAGAAGAAAAATCCAAACGCTGCCCGGCTTTGTGCCGATGATGTAATGGCGCGAGATAAGCTGAAAGGGTATCAGGACAGTTATGTCGGAACCATGCAAAAACACGGAAAAGCAACAACTCGTATCCACGTGCGAAGGACAAATAACGGAAAACAGCATATCATTGATAAGATATTCGACTATTTCCCGAAAATCAAGAAAAGCCTATGGATACTATGAATAGTAAGATTGTGCGAAACATGAATTTGGAAACGGATTTGATTAAACAGCTATTGAAAGATGAACGAGTGACAGGTAGTGGTAATCTGTATTCCACTGAATTTAGTCAAAACTTCAAAGTGGAGAATTCTACACTGTATATTGACAAGAGTTCCAAAGCAAAGGGGAAACTCCGCTTGTGTGTTAACAATATAAATATTTATAAGTGGTTTAGAGTGAAAAGCAAGAATTTTTAAAATCAATCAGGGTAAATGCATGGAAATCAAAGGATAGAAACAAGGGACACAAACTATAATGTATTGAGATTTTTATAATTTTTCGACTTTTTATTATTAATTTGGTTTTGATTGCTACTTTTGTAAAAGATATAGACTGACTTCGAGACATTTGAGAAATTGTATGTGAAAAGTTCACATTTAAAATAGATTAATAGTAAATTGCGAATGTGTTTTTCTCCCACCCACTTGTCAAGCTGCCGTCATGTTGGCGGTCATGGTTGGGTGAAGTGTGACAACAAGATAACAAGAAAAATAACTAATTAAATAATTATCATGCAGTCAATTACAGATATTTTAATTGATTTTTCAGCAAGTATGTCCGAAAAATTATCGTTGACGAAAAGTGTATTACTTAATGATGTAATACCATATATAGATTATTCATCTAAATTAGGTTTAAAAACTTTTTCTGCAACAAAAGAAAAAAAACCAATAATAAAAACTATTCTACCTTTGTCAATAACAAATAAAGAACAAATACTTCACGCTGTACAATCTCTCGCTAACCCAAATGGTAATACTCCTATTGCGGCAGCAATAAAAGAATCTATTGACTGTTTAAAAGAATACCCTGCTTTTGATAAAAAGATAATTTTAATAACTGATGGAGAAGAAAATTGTGGGGGTAATTATGAAAATGAAGTTAAAAGAGCCAATATGGATGGCATAAATTGTCATATACATATTATTGGTATTGGATTACAAACAGAGTCAATAAGACACGCAACTAATATTTCAATATCTTCAAAAGGAACGTTTAGTTCAATTCCATACAATGCAGGAATAGGCTACAACCAAACTGCTATCAAGCAAAATCTTTCAAATTTTTATGCTGCAATACAAATACCAAAACCTATCACACAACCTATAAATATACAAGAAAAGGAAGCAGAAGTACCCATAGTTGTTAAGCAAATAGTTCTTGAAAATAACATAAATAAAGATTCTGAAAAAAGTAAAGAAGAAAATCTTCCTAAAGATATATTTGATAATAATGATAGCATTTTAAAAAATATTGTAGATGAAATAAGAGAAATTAAAAACGAACTAAAAGCTCTCAAAAAAGAAAAACAAGAGGAGTTAAATTTTGAAGAAGATTCAGAGTTAAATGAAAAAGTAAGGAAGAATAGTGAAGAGTATGTTTATGAACTTTTAAAAAAGAAATATTATGAAAGAGTTGTATGGTTAAATGAGATGGGCGAAAGTTATGCAAACTATGATTTTGAAATTAGAGATTTGGACAATTCAATAGAAATGTACATTGAATGTAAAGGTACAACACAAAATCAATCAACATTTTATTTAACTAAAGAAGAGTGGAGATTGTTTTTAAACAATACTAAGAATTATCAAATATATTTTGTTAGAAATACTTTTAATAACCCTTCTCATGTTTATATAGATAATTTGATGGATTGGATTCTGAAAGGAAAGATAGTTCCTTATCTTTTAGATAAACAAAATGTAAAAAAGGAAAGAGTTGTTTTAACTATTATTTCATTAACATTTGACAAATAGAATTTTGATGTACGAACTGCCAACAAAGCCATTTGGCTACTCTTGGATCGCTTGAATCCATGATCCCAAAATATATCAATGGTTAGGATTAAACAACCACCCCCAAAGGAGGTGGATTTGGTGAAAAAATGAAGGCATAGCCTTCAGAGCGCTCATTGAAGTGATGTGTACCTAGTCAAACAAACTAAAGTGTTGTTCGTTGTTCTCTTCTTTTTTGTCTTGCTCTTCTTGATGATGAACATAACGCCTGATCATCTCCTCGTTAAGACCAACTGTATTGACGAAATAGCCTCGAGACCAAAAAGGATTACCCCAATAAGGCTTTCGCTTCAACTGCGGATAACTCTTGAATAGCTTGATGGCGAGCTTACCTTTGAGAATTCCCATCAACTCTGAAATCGACACTTTGGGAGGAATGGAAACTAACAAATGAATGTGATCTGATTGAACATTCATTTCTTCAACTTCACAACCTTTCCATTCGCAAAGCATACGAATATCCTCTTCAACAAGATCTTTGACGACTCCTGTCAATATCCGAAAACGATATTTGGGACACCAAACAATGTGGTAATCACACTTCCAAACTACATGGCTTTGCTGCTTGTAATGACTCATTAGGCAAAGGTAATATTTTTAGGCAAAGCCTCTTAGTAACTGTTAGGAAATTCCATTTAAGTTCTATTAATGAAAATTCTGATCATCGCTAATTGTATCATGGTTTGACTAGTATCCGTATTTTTTTCATAATCTCTTGAGTTTCTTCTAGAAAATGATATCCAGGCCAGTGTTCTTACCACAATCCATCTTTTAGGTAAAACTTTGAATTTGGATTGTTCAGTTCTCTTGACGATTTCCAGATTCCATGCAAACTGCTGTTTTCACCCAATCCACTATCGGTTGTCCGCTATACCCATTATCAGCAATGACCGCTTTTATACTCCCTAGGAATTTATACTTTAGCAAGGGTAAAACCTGTTTGATTCCATTACGATCCTGGACTCCTGCCCCATGTACCAAAACCAATAAAAGGCAGCCCAGAGTATCTGTAACAATATGACGTTTTCGACCTTTTATTCGCTTGCCTGCATCATATCCAACATCCTGCGCACAGGTATGGGCAATTTTTACCGATTGACTGTCGATGATACCCACACTGGGGTCGGCTTTCTTTCCAGATAATTTTCTTTGTCTCTGATTTAAATTATCCAAAACTTCTTCAAATAATCCATTATTCTTCCATTTCTTCAAATAATAATAAACTGCCGACCAATGGGGGAAGTCATGGGGCAACATACGCCACTGACAACCGGTTTTTACCAAGTAAATAATCGCATTCCAGATTTCACGCAAGGAATGTGAACGTTTTCTTTTCTCATTCAATATCTTCTCGATAAATCGCCACTGACTATCAGTCAAATTAGTAGGATAATTACTCATAATATTTAATCATTGTCGTTATTAATTAAATATGAGATAATTATCCTATTTCTTTATTCACATAATACAATATTTTATTAATTCCCTAACAGTTACTAAGAGGCTTTGCCTAAAAATATTACCTTTGCCTAATGAGTCATTACAAGCAGCAAAGCCATGTAGTTTGGAAGTGTGATTACCACATTGTTTGGTGTCCCAAATATCGTTTTCGGATATTGACAGGAGTCGTCAAAGATCTTGTTGAAGAGGATATTCGTATGCTTTGCGAATGGAAAGGTTGTGAAGTTGAAGAAATGAATGTTCAATCAGATCACATTCATTTGTTAGTTTCCATTCCTCCCAAAGTGTCGATTTCAGAGTTGATGGGAATTCTCAAAGGTAAGCTCGCCATCAAGCTATTCAAGAGTTATCCGCAGTTGAAGCGAAAGCCTTATTGGGGTAATCCTTTTTGGTCTCGAGGCTATTTCGTCAATACAGTTGGTCTTAACGAGGAGATGATCAGGCGTTATGTTCATCATCAAGAAGAGCAAGACAAAAAAGAAGAGAACAACGGACAACACTTTAGTTTGTTTGACTAGGTACACATCACTTCAATGAGCGCTCTGAAGGCTATGCCTTCATTTTTTCACCAAATCCACCTCATTTGGGGGTGGTTGTTTAATACAAGATTGAACAGTTCCAACTGAAAGACATTGTGCAAAACTTTGTATATATCACCTTCGTTGTAGAGCGAGATATTCTTACCAACTAATGCTTCTGCAAGTTTATCATGAGTAGAACCATTATTGGAACTGTTTATATATAAAAGTTTCTGTTCAGGATTCAAATACACAATATACAGTTCATATTCGGTATTAATCAGGTCGTCAATTTTTCCCCAAGGAACTTTCTCTGTGCTACGCGCTATGATTACTTGCAAGTTCTTTTCATTATGTCCTACCGCAACCGTTTCATATTTTTTGTTTTTGAAATAATCAATATATTTTTCAGGCCGCCAAAGGACATTACTGTCGTATAGTTTAAAAACTACCGTACTCATAGCAGGAGTAATGTTTCGTATGGGGATTTTATACGGTATTGGTATATCAGAAAAGTTTTTAAAGAAACGTTCTTCTTTGATGATATTTCCGATAATATCTTCATTTGATTGGCTTATGATTTTATCTCAATCTGAATCTTTGTGATACAATTCGCTTAGCACACCTTTGAAACTATTATCAACGATATTAGCAATAATAGTTGTGGAACCAAGATTGCTTCCTGTCGTTCTTGTAAACCTTCCGATGAACTGAAATGATGTGGTTATGTTTTTATGCATTTCATGTATTGCGCAAATTTTTAATTGAGAAAGGTCAAATCCTTCTCCAAGCATATCCACACAAACGATAATTCGGTGCCTTTTTTTCTTAATACCTTCGAGTATTTCTCGCTGCAAGGTTTTAGATATACCGCTATGTATAAACACAGGGGAATACTCCGAGTATTTTTTATATATCCGTTCGTAAACTTCTTCTGCTTTCTTTCTCTCATCAACACGAGCCATCAGAATGTGGTCATACCTGGCTTCAAGGTCTTTTTTTAGTGTTTCAATAGCCTTTTCTGCGATTTTTTCATCAGCTGTAGCGGGATTAAAATCTACAATAGGGGTAAATATGATTTTTTCGTAATACTTATCTCTTTGTGCTAAAGACAAAGGATAGTTATATATAGTTTCTCCCTCAATCCGTCCTCCGTCATTTCTGAATGGGGTTGCTGTAAATAACAATACAGATTTTCCCGCCACTTCAAAATTTAGTTTTATTTCTTTCCATGTTTTTGCTGCGATATGATGGGCTTCATCTACAATCAAATTATTACATCGCTGAACGATCTGAAAATGTCACTTTTTCCTGTTTTGAGAAGATTTGTTAGGATTTGAGGTGTGGAAACAATCACATTAGCATCCAATATTTTCTCTGCATCTTCAATTGTATCAATGGTTGTTTTAAGTACAGACACTTTGGGATAAAGAACATAATCCGCAACTATTTCAAATGGTTTAACTTTAAGAATACCCAATCCGATAAATTTATTGGAAATTTGCGTCCGTAATGAATCAGTCGGAACAATAACTAAGGTATTCTTATGGTTTATGCAAGTATCTGTCGATACTCTTTTTCACAAAATTTGTTATTTCGTATCACAGCAAACATCTGGTGAACCAGTTTGGCTCTAACGGCATTTAACACCGACATCTTATTCTTTCCTTCAGATACTTTTTTTCATGTAATACTCATGTAATTCCCCCTCCATGCGAGTAGCTGCCGCGAGTGCACCCATGTGCAAAAGCGCCTTTATACTTTTGTCCGCTCGCTGAGAGACCCGATTGCGGGAATGAATACTGCTTCCGGAGGTGTAGGAGAAAGGTGCTAGCCCTGCGTGGCAGCAAAACTTGCGAGCATCGGTAAAGTCGCGCAAAGCATTCGTTTCTACAATCGCCTTAACAGCCGTACGTTCACCTACCCCATCAATCGAGCAGAGGAGTTTGAATTGATGTGAAAGCTTCTCGTCCCCCTCTATTATCTTCCGCATCTTCTCCTCTATTGCCCCTATTGCCGCTTTCAGGTCTTTGATCAAGATTTTCAAGCGTGCACTCTTCTGCCGGTAATCCTGCGGATCCATAAAGCTTTTCTCATCGATAAGTTGCCCCTGATACTTTTTCTTATCCACGATATAAAGCTCCTGCTCACTCACAAGTTCCCGCAAGGAACTAATGACTTTCTCAGGGAGGACGAACAGACGCACCTTATCCTCAAACCGGTGGGCATAACGGGCGATCTTACGTGCATCCTGTCGGTCGTTCTTACCACGCTCAAGACCACCAGAGTGTTTAATGGAAAAAAGATGAACCCTACGAGCCTAACCATGTCTGGCAAGCATAACTAAGACATCGGGGAACGGAGAGAAAGAGAGTCTTCTTTTGGTTTTTTTGCCAAGCAAAAAGCGAGGGATAATCCCCCGCACAAGATAGACTTCGGTTCAACGAATCGAAAGGAGCCTTCTTTTGGTTACCCCAAAGATAAAAAAGATAATATAAATTCCCAAAATAAGTTGGAGATTACTATAGTATCTAACGCTCATGCGGAATTCGCTACTAACTTGGCAAAGCAAACTCCTTGATTATGCCGGTAGCATACCGGAATTATGAACGGCTCATACGGAGATTATGAACAAAGCAGCTGTAAGCAGAGGTAGTAAATAGGAAGCTCTTCTGAATGAAGACTTTGCTTCATTTGCTGAACACTATAGCTGTACCGTGATTCCAACACAAGCATATAAACCAAGAAACAAAGTCTTGGTTGAAGGTGCCGTTAAATTATCGAAATATTTACCCCAAGTTGGAAGGTCATATATTCCATGATCTCACTTCTATAAATGCCGCGATCCGATACATTGGAGAGACATAACAATGCCTCTTTCAGGTCGTAATAATAGCCGCAAAGAACAATTTTCAGGAAATAGAAAGGATGTACTTGGGGTATTAAATCCGATTCGATACGAGATAAAAAAACAAGCCATGATCACTGTAAGAATAGGCATATCCGTTTAAGCGAAGATACCCATTATTACTCGATCCCTACTTTTCCTTTTCTGGATTTATTCAATCTTTGGGGATTCTGCTCCACCAACTTCAACAGTAGAAGTTTCAACTGCATTAGAAATATTTCTGGAACCTTTTCTTGAACGACGAGTACGATTCTTTTTAGCCGCCTTTTCTTTCAATAGGTTTTCATTATAATCAACAATTTCAATAAAACACATCTCTGCATTATCCCCCAAACGATGACCTGTTTTAAGAATACGGGTATATCCTCCCAGACGATCACCTATCTTCACAGAAACATCCTTAAACAATTCCGTTACAATATATTTATCTTGTAAATAACCAAATATAACACGGCGAGAATGGGTTGTGTCATCCTTAGCTTTCGTAAGCAGAGGTTCGACATATCTTCTCAATGCTTTTGCCTTTGCCACAGTCGTAGTAATTCTTTTATGCCTAATCAAAGAACAAGCCATATTAGACAACATAGCTGCCCGATGAGAAGCTGTACGACCTAAATGATTGAATTTCTTATTATGTCTCATTTTTACTCCTTATCTAATTTATATTTTGTAATGTCGGTTCCAAACGATAAATTCAAACCTTCCAACAAGTCATCCAATTCGGTAAGCGATTTCTTTCCAAAATTTCTGAATTTCAGCAAGTCTGTCTTATTAAACTGTACTAAATCCCCTAAAGTTTCCACATCAGCAGCTTTCAAGCAATTAAGTGCACGAACTGATAAATCCATCTCAACCAACTTAGTCTTCAATAATTGACGCATATGTAATACCTCTTCATCAAACTCTTCATTACCATCCACATCTGTAGTTTCAAGAGTAATCTTCTCATCAGAGAACAGCATAAAATGATAAATCAAGACTTTCGCAGCTTCCTTTAATGCATCTTTCGGATGAATAGAGCCATCAGTCAGAACTTCAATTATTAATTTCTCATAGTCTGTCTTTTGTTCCACACGAAAGTTTTCTACCAAATACTTAACATTACGTATTGGCGTATAAATTGAATCTATCGGAATCACATTAACATCGGTACAATATTCACGATTTTCCTCGGCAGGAACATAACCACGCCCTTTATGAATCGTAATATCAATTTGCATAGTAGCTTTCGAATCTAAATGGCAAATAACTAATTCAGGATTTAACACTTCGAATCCAGTTAAATATTTACCTATATCACCTGCTTTAAATTCTGTCGAATTCTCAATTGTAATACCTACTTTCTCACTCTCAAACTCTTCAACTATTTGTTTGAATCTCACTTGTTTCAGATTCAAGATAATGTTAGTAACATCCTCTCTTACCCCTAAAATAGAAGAAAACTCATGCTCTACACCCTCTATTTTTATAGTAGTAATAGCAAAACCCTCCAATGAGGAAAGAAGAATACGACGTAATGCATTACCTACCGTAATACCAAAACCAGGTTCCAACGGACGAAATTCAAATTTGCCAAATTTCGAATCCGCTTCCAACATTAATACTTTATCAGGTTTTTGAAATGCTAATATCGCCATGAATTCAATTATTATTTAGAATACAATTCTACTATCAAATGTTCTTTAATGTTTTCGGGAATATCCGCCCTCTCAGGGATATGTAATATATTACCTGTTTTTGAATTATCATCCCATTCCATCCATGCGTATTTCGTATGATTGAAACCTGTAAGGGAGTTAATAATAACTTCTAATGATTTAGATCTTTCACGAACCCCGACCAACTGACCTGGCTTTACAGAATAAGAAGGAATATTCACAACTCTATCGTCAACAGTAATATGTTTATGACTAACAAGCTGACGCGCTGCTGCACGTGTAGGGGCAATACCTAAACGAAATACAATATTATCAAGACGACTTTCAAGCATCTGAAGAAGAAGCTCACCCGTAATACCTTTAGCTGATTCTACTTTCTCAAACATTCTACGGAATTGTCTTTCCAAAACTCCGTATGTATATTTGGCTTTTTGTTTTTCACGAAGTTGAATACCATATTCGGAAGTTTTTTTCTTCCTTGAGTTACCGTGTTGTCCAGGAGGATAATTCTTTTTTGACAAAACCTTATCGGCTCCAAAAATACCTTCACCGAATTTACGAGCTATTCTTGATTTTGGTCCCGTATATCTAGCCATTTTTCTTCTAATATTTAATTGTTAATTCATGAACTCGATTTGTTGCAATCCGTGATTACAAAAAAATAATGCAATCCAAATACAGAATCAAGTATTATTTTTTAAAAGTAATTTAAACTCTACGTCTTTTTGGAGGACGACAACCATTGTGTGGAAGTGGAGTTACATCAACAATTTCGATTACTTCAATACCAGTACCATGAATAGTCCTAATAGCAGATTCACGTCCGTTACCCGGTCCTTTTACATAAGCTTTTACTTTTCTCAAGCCAAGATCAAAGGCTATTTTTGCACAATCTTGAGCAGCCATCTGAGCTGCATAAGGAGTATTCTTTTTAGAGCCTCTAAACCCCATTTTCCCAGCAGATGACCATGAAATAACCTGCCCTTCACTATTTGCAAGAGAAACAATAATATTATTGAAAGATGAATGAACATGTAATTGCCCATTAGCATCTACTTTAACAATTCTCTTCTTAGCTGCAACTGTTTTTTTTGCCATATCAACAATTATTATTTAGTAGCTTTTTTCTTATTAGCAACCGTTTTCTTCCTTCCCTTACGGGTGCGTGCATTGTTCTTAGTACTCTGCCCCCTCACCGGCAAACCAATACGATGACGAATACCACGATAACAACCAATATCCATTAATCTCTTAATATTCAATTGTACTTCAGAACGAAGATCACCCTCCACTTTATATCCTTCGCCAATAATTTCGCGAATTTTGGTAGCTTGATCATCTGTCCAATCTTTCACTTTGATATCTCTATGTACACCGGCTTTATCTAATATTTTCGCCGAACTACTGCGTCCGATACCATATATATAGGTCAACGCTATTTCACCTCTTTTGTTTTGAGGCAAATCTACACCAACTATTCTTATAGCCATATATATTTATTTTTAATAAAAATATCCGTAAATTACCCTTGCCGTTGTTTAAATTTAGGATTCTTTTTGTTAATAACATACAAACGTCCTTTACGTCTAACAATTTTACATTCAGATGTACGTTTTTTTAATGATGCTCTTACTTTCATATTTTTATATTATTTATATCTAAATACTATTCTCCCTTTTGATAAATCATAGGGAGACATTTGAACTCTTACTTTATCACCAGGCAAAATCTTAATATAATGCATTCGCATTTTACCGGAAATATGTGCAGTAATCTCATGCCCATTTTCCAATTCCACTCGAAACATTGCATTAGACAACGCTTCAACGATCACTCCATCTTGCTCTATTGCAGATTGTTTTGCCATATTATATTGCTTTATCCCCCAAAGCTTCTTCTACAAATTCAAATGATGAAAGAATATCAGCCGAACCGCCACTAATTGCTATTGTATGTTCAAAATGAGCAGCATATTTTCGATCTTTCGTCATTACTGTCCATCCATCCTTTCCCATGACTATTTGCCTGCTACCTAAAGTAATCATCGGTTCAATCGCTATACACAGACCTCTCTTTATTATTGTTCCTTGGCTTCTTTTTCCATAATTGGGTACTTGAGGATCTTCATGCATTTTTTTACCGATTCCATGACCAACAAACTCTCGCACTACACCAAAAGAATGTGATTCACAATGTTGTTGGATTGCATATCCAATATCACCTATTCGTTTACCTTCTACTGCATTTTGAATTCCAATATACAATGCATCTTTGGTAACTCTTAATAACTCTCGAATCTTTTCGTCAACTTCACCTACACAAAACGTATATGCCGAATCCCCACAAAAACCATCCATCAACGTACCACAATCAACAGAAACAATATCACCATCTTTCAATATAACTTTATCGCTAGGGATTCCATGAATAACTTCTTCATTAACAGAAGTACATAATGCACACGGAAAAGGATCGCCCAATTGATTAGGGAAACCTTTAAAGGTAGGTATTGCCCCATTATCTCTAATAAATTCTTCAGCAACCTTATCTAACTCTCTAGTAGTAACTCCTGGCTTAATTAATTTAGCTACTTCTGCCAAAGTCTTTCCAACAAGTAAATTGCTTTGACGGAGTAACTCTATTTCGTCTTCTGTTTTAAGAGATATCATCTATTCTACACAAACAAAAATTAATATGCCGAGACTGTACCAGAACGTCCTTTAATACGTCCTGATTTCAATAATCCGTCATAATGCCTCATCAACAAATGACTTTCAATTTGCTGAAGAGTATCAAGAACTACTCCTACGAGAATTAGCAGAGAAGTACCTCCAAAAAAACGTGAAAATTCCGATTGAACGCCAAAGAAACCAGCAAAAGCCGGCATTATAGCAATTAATGCAAGGAAAAAGGAACCTGGTAGAGTAATGCGTGACATAATTTCATCAATATACTCCGCAGTACCTTTACCTGGCTTAATACCAGGAATAAAACCATTATTCCTTTTCATATCCTCAGACATTTGAGTCGGGTTAATCGTTATTGCTGTATAAAAATAGGTAAATAATATAATCATTACAGCAAAAACAAAATTATACCAAAACCCTGTAAAATCAGTCAATGCATTAATGACACTACTTGTACCACCTGCATTAGAAAAACCGACAAGTGTTATCGGAATAAACATAATTGCTTGAGCAAAGATTATAGGCATAACTCCTGCTGCATTCACTTTCAAAGGAATATAATCTCTCGCGCCACCGTACTGCTTATTCCCCACAATTCTCTTGGCATATTGTACGGGAACTTTTCTTACACCTTGCACTAAAAGTATTGCAGCTCCAATAACCAGTAATAAAAATACAATCTCTATCAAAAACATTATCATACCACCACCTTTTTCAGCTACACGAGAAACAAATTCTTGAATTAAAGAATGAGGAAAACGAGCTATAATACCAACTAAAATAATAATAGAAACACCATTTCCTATACCTTTATCAGTTATTCTTTCCCCAAGCCACAAAATGAACATACTTCCGGCAGTCAAAATAATAGTAGATGTAACTATAAACATAGCCCAATCCAACGAATTACTCAATGCTGGTCCTGCTTGCATTTTCAAATTAAGCAAATAAGAAGGTGCTTGAACTAATAATATACCTATTGTCAAAGAACGAATATATTGATTAATCTTTCTCCTCCCACTCTCTCCTTCACGCTGTAATTTCTGAAAATACGGTACTGCAATACCCAACAATTGGATCACAATAGATGCAGAAATATAAGGCATAATTCCTAATGCAAAAATAGAAGCATTAGAAAATGCTCCTCCGGAAAACATATTCAATAGAGATAAAAGTCCTTCTTTCGTTTGTTCTTGTAATTTTTGCAACATATCGGGATTGATACCCGGTAAAACAATAAATGAACCAAAACGATAGATAGCAACAAATAACACAGTAATGAGAATCCTTTGTCTCAAATCCTCAATTTTCCATATATTTTTTAAAGTTTCAATAGCTCTTCTCATTGAATCAGAGTTTTACTACACTTCCACCCACTGCTTCTATGGCAGCAACAGCCGTTTTAGAAAATGCGTGAGCTTGTATTTCCAATTTTGAAGTCAAAGCCCCGTTTGCCAATACTTTCACTAACTGCTTAGAGGAAATAAATCCAGCTTTAATAAATTCATCAAAATCAACTATTGTTAGTTTTTTTGCATCAGCAAGTTTTTGAATTGCATCTAAATTAACAGCTTTATATTCAACTCTATTAATATTCTTAAAACCAAACTTAGGAACACGGCGTTGAAAAGGCATCTGTCCACCTTCAAAGCCAATCTTTCTAGAATAACCAGATCTTGATTTAGCTCCTTTATGACCTCTGGTAGAAGTACCCCCTAATCCTGAACCAGAACCACGCCCAATTCTTCTCCTTGTTTTAGTAGATCCTGCAACAGGTTTCAAATTACTTAAATCCATATTGTAATTCAATTTTTATATTCAACATATAATTATTTAACAATTTCAACCAAGTGTTTAACTTTATTTATCATCCCAAGAATTGAAAGATTATTTTCATGCTCAACTACACGATTCATTTTGTGAAGTCTCAATGCGTCAAGTGTTCTTTTTTGATCAGCAGAAGCACCAATCCTACTTTTAATTTGTTTAATTTTTATAGTTGCCATTATCATGCCCCCTATCCTCTAAATACTTTTTCAATACTAATTCTTCTATTTTGGGCAATCATTCTTGCATCACGCATTTCACTCAATGCTAGAATTGTCGCTTTAACCAAATTATGAGGATTTGAAGAACCCTTCGATTTAGCTAGCACATCGGTAATTCCCACACTTTCCAACACTGCGCGCATAGCTCCTCCTGCAACAACACCCGTACCATGAGAAGCTGGCTTAATAAAAACTTCTGCACCACCAAACTTGGCCATTTGTTCGTGAGGAACAGTCCCTTTCAACACCGGAACTCTCGTTAGGTTTTTCTTGGCTGTTTCAACACCTTTGGCAATAGCTGCTGTTACTTCACCCGCTTTACCAAGTCCCCAACCAATAATACCATCTTCATTACCAACAACCACAATTGCAGAAAAGCTGAAAGTTCTACCGCCCTTTGTAACTTTGGTAACACGATTAATAGCAACCAATCTGTCTTTCAGTTCGATATCATTAGCTATTTTAACTCTATTATTAATTGCCATAATGATTAAAATTTAAGTCCACCGTTACGAGCAGCATCAGCCACTTCTTTTACTCTCCCATGATATAAATAACCATTACGATCAAACACAACAGTTATGATACCTGCTTCCTTTGCTTTTTCAGCAATTATACGCCCCACTTTAGCCGCTTGCTCTTTCTTAGGAATGCTTTCCTCTACCCCTAATGATGAAGCAGCAACTAAAGTCTTCCCTGAAAGATCATCAATGATTTGAACATATATCTGTTTATTACTCCTAAATACAGTCATACGAGGGCGTTCGGAAGTTCCTGAAACTTTCTTACGTACTCTATATTTTATTCTAACACGTCTTTCTATTTTCATTATCATATTATAATACAAATTTACAATTTACTTAGCTCCAGCTGATTTTCCGGATTTTCGACGAATCACCTCACCAACAAATTTAATCCCTTTACCTTTATATGGTTCTGGTTCACGGAAAGAACGTATTTTAGCACATACTTGACCTAGTAATTGTTTATCGCAAGATTCTAAAATAATAAGCGGATTTTTATTTCTCTCTGACTTCGTTTCAACTTTAACTTCAGAAGGTAATTGTATAAAAATAGTATGAGTATATCCTAATGAAAGCTCAATAATATTACCATTATTTGAAGCGCGATAGCCAACACCCACAAGTTCCAAATTCTTTCTATACCCTTCTGATACTCCTATCACCATATTGTTAATTAGTGCACGATATAAACCGTGAAATGCGCGTTCTTGTTTTTCATCGCGTTGACGATTCAATATCACGAAATTATTTTCTACTCTTATACCAATCAACGGATTAACATATTGGTTCAATTCTCCTTTCGGTCCTTTCACTGTAACTATATCACTATTCAATGTTACAGTAACCCCATTCGGTATTGTAATGGGTAATTTTCCTATCCTTGACATAGCTTATCCTCTCAATTAATATACATAACACAATACTTCACCACCAATCTTAAGCTGAGAAGCTTCTTTGTCCGTCATCACACCTTTGGAAGTAGATATTATAGCAATACCTAATCCATTAATAACTTGTGGCATATCTCTATAACCCGTATATTTACGTAAACCAGGAGAAGATACCCTCGTCAATTTTTTAATTGAATTAACTTTGTTAACGGAATCATATTTTAAGGCTACTTTAATAGTACCTTGCAGGCCATCTTCTATAAATTTATAATTAAGAATGTAGCCCTTTTCAAAAAGAATCTTTGTGATTTCTTTTTTCAAATTTGAAGCAGGAATCTCCACAACTCTGTGTTTCGCGTTGATTGCATTCCTTAACCTCGTTAAATAATCAGCTATCGGATCAGTCATATATAAATAATTAAATTAATCAAGTCTCCCCTGATAATATTTAAAAAATTACCAACTTGCCTTTTTCACACCTGGAATAAGTCCATTAGATGCCATCTCGCGAAATTGAATTCTTGAAATCCCAAATTGACGTATATACCCCTTAGGACGCCCTGTCAATTTGCAACGATTATGTAAACGCACTGGTGAAGCATTTTTAGGTATCGCCTGCAAGGCTTCATAATCACCCATTTTTTTCAATTTAGCTCTTTTTTCAGCATATTTGATTACTAATTTGGCACGTTTTACTTCGCGTGCTTTCATTGATTCCTTTGCCATAAATTATCTCAATCTTTTTTAGTATTTTTAAATGGTAAACCGAATTCTTTCAATAAAGCATACCCTTCTTCGTCTGTCTGAGCAGAAGTTACGAAAGTTATATTCATTCCTAAAATTCTGGTTATACTATCAATATTAATTTCTGGAAAAATAATCTGTTCTTGAATACCAAGTGTGTAGCTACCTCTACCATCAAATCTACTTTCTATTCCTTTAAAGTCGCGGATACGCGGCAAAGCCACACGAA
>SNRY01000026.1_pt1 | contig 50669 bp, 45 predicted proteins | sample 4693421 | NCBI WGS metagenome assembly SNRY01 (sample SAMN11003215, study PRJNA524138) | termite gut metagenome | isolation source: Bacteroidetes bacterial symbionts from single cell of protist host amplifed... | host: Streblomastix strix ... | reverse complement strand
TTCTTCAAAAAATGAAAGATAATGTGGTTGCCTTCTTTATCAATAGTGGTGCAACCGATTGTGAGGCATTGGCAGTAATTTATACGCCCAAAGTGGGAGAACACATAACTGATTTGGCATACTTAAAAAAGGTTATTGACATCATGAAAATGATGAGATGTACCGAACAAGAAGCCTACTTCAACGCCTCACTTTACTCTTACCAAATAGAACCGACCGCCGGAGCCGCTGCCGGATGTGCATACATGTCTTTTAAAAAGGGAGAAATTGAAGCTTCTGTGAAGTTCTTCGATGAGGCGATAAAATTGGAAAAAGATGACTTGAAAAGAGCAGAATGGGCTTACGCAACAGCAGTAGTGTTGAGTAGTGCCAAGAGAGCATCTCAATCGAGATCTTATGCCCAACAAGCAATCACTCATAACCCCAATTACGGCGCACCTTATATTTTGATTGCCAATCTATATGCCGGTAATCCCACATGGAGTGATGAACCGATTTTGAATAAATGTACCTATTTCCTTGTATTGGATAAATTGCAGAGAGCGAAAACAGTTGATCCGGATGTAACTGAAGATGCCAACAAGTTGATAAACACTTACAGTTCTTATAAACCCGCACCTAACGACTTATTTATGTTAGGCTATAAAGTGGGTGACAGAATTACCATTGGTGGTTGGATTGGCGAAGCAACAACAATCCGGTAATACTTAGATTGAAGCCGGTAACTAAAAAATCAATGTTGTTTTAAGCAAGTTTGTGCATAGGTTTATCATAACGTTGTTTAAGCAACATTGGATTGTTATATGTCAAGAGTAAACGTATTTATTCTTTCTGGAGATATGAGCATAACAATAGTCCTCATGACAATTGTTATGCTTCTTTTATTTTCGTGTGGCGGTAGTCAAAGAGAAATGGGGGCAGCCATCACCGAACGAGACTCTCTGCCCGCGATGCAAACAATAGGCATAACAAGTTTGGTTTCCGATTCCGGTATTACCCGCTATCGAATAGAGACTGAAGAGTGGTTGGTATATGACAGGAAAAAGCCTTCTTATTGGGCTTTTGAAAAAGGAGTCTACTTAGAGAAGTTTGATTCTCTATTTAATATTGATGCAAGCGTAAAAGCCGATACGGCATACTATTACGATAAGCAAAAGTTGTGGAAACTTATCGGGCACGTCAATGTGCAAAACTTAAACGGTGAAAAGTTTGATACCGACCTCTTATACTGGGATCAATCGACAGAAAAGATATATTCCGACAAGCTCATACGTATTGAGCAAACGGATAGAATAATCATCGGGCACGGTTTCACATCCAATCAGCAAATGACTGTGTATACGATAAACAATATCGAAGGCATCTTTTATGTAAATGAGACAAATGCTAACGATTCTATAAATTAGTATGAGCATTATCGCTTATTTATTGATAACTTTAGTTTTTTCCGCTTTCTTTTCGGGAATGGAGATTGCTTTTATCTCGGTGGACAAGTTGCGCTTTGAGATGAAGAAGAAAAAAGGAATGACCTCGCGTATTCTTTCTGTCTTTTTCAAAAACCCGAATAACTTTATTTCCACTATGCTGGTGGGTAATAACGTTGTCCTGGTTATCTACGGTATTTTGATGGCGCGGCTCATTGAGCAAAATCTCTTAGCCGGATTAATAGAAAGCCGTTTCTTATTAGTATTGATTCAAACCGTTATTTCCACGCTGGTCATCCTTATTGCGGGCGAGTTTATGCCAAAAACGCTATTCAAGATTAATCCCAACTTGATGCTTCGTGTTTTTGCCTTTCCGGCATTAATCTGCTATGTAGCATTGTATCCCGTATCACGGTTTGCCTCAGGGATTTCTCTTTTCCTGTTGCGTCTATTCGGCATGAAGATAAACAGAGAGACCTCCGCCAAAGCTTTCAGTAAAATAGATTTGGATTATTTTGTTCATACGAGCATTGAGAATGCCAGAAGCGAGGAAGAGTTGAATACGGAGGTGAAAATCTTTCAGAATGCGCTGGATTTCTCAAGCATAAAAATACGTGATTGCATTGTTCCTCGTACGGAAATTGTAGCGATTGACTTGAACGCCTCTTTAGAGGAGTTGCGAAATAAATTTGTAGAGTCCGGGATTTCTAAAATCATTGTTTACGATACTGATATTGATAATGTAACGGGATACATCCACTCTTCGGAGATGTTTCGCAATCCGAAAGACTGGCGCAACCACGTTACAGAAATACCCATTGTGCCCGAAGCAATGGTAGCCGGTAAACTTATGAAGCTATTCATGCAGCAAAAGAAAACCATAGCCCTCGTAGTAGATGAATTTGGAGGAACATCTGGCATCGTTTCTTTAGAAGATTTAGTGGAAGAAATATTCGGGGATATAGAAGATGAGCACGACAGCACCTCCTATATATGCAAGCAAATCAATGAGAGTGAGTATATCTTGTCCGCCCGTTTAGAAACGGAGAAGGTGAATCAATCGTTTGGGCTGAACCTGCCTGAATCCGATGATTATATTACAATCGGCGGAATGATATTGAATCATAATCAGAGTTTCCCCAAATTGCATGAGGTGGTTCAAATAGAGAACTATCAATTTAGAATAATTAAAGTCACAACTACCAAGATAATACTTGTCCGTTTGAAAGTGTTGGAGCGCTCTATTCAATCAAGAACTTAAATTTTAGGTGAGTAGATACATTGTTTTTATTTCTTATTTGTATCTTCGCCCGCTAAAAGATAGTAACATAAAATCGTATTAAATCAAAATGGCAACATTACAAAACATTAGAACCAAAGGGCCGTTATTGGTCGTTGTTATTGGTTTGGCGTTATTTGCTTTTATAGCCGGAGATGCGTGGAAAGTTCTTCGTCCGCACCAATCGCAAGATGCAGGTGAAGTAAACGGGGAGCCGCTTTCCGTGCAGGAATATCAAGCAATAGTAGAGGAATATACCGAAGTTGTGAAGTTTTCTTCGGGGATAAATACATTGAGTGATGAACAGTTGAATCAAATAAGAGACGAGGCATGGTCTACTTTTGTTAATAGCAAACTGATTGAGAAGGAAGCAAAGAAAATAGGGCTTACGGTTTCAAAAGCAGAAGTTCAGGCTATCATAGATGAAGGAACGGAACCGCTTCTTCAACAAACCCCTTTCCGCAATCAACAGACGGGCGCATTTGATAAAGATGAATTGAAGAATTTCCTCGTAAGCTATGCAAAACTAAATAGAGCAACACTACCGGCACAGTATTTGGAATACTACGATTCCATGAATACGCTTTGGTTGTTTTTTGAAAGAAACCTGATGCAGAATCGTTTGGCAGAGAAATACCGGGCATTAATGGCGCAAGCAATATCATCAAACCCTGTAGAAGCGCAAGCTGTTTTTGACGGTAGAGTAAACCAAGCGGAGATGTTGATTGCTGCCATTCCATATACTGCCATTCCCGATTCTACAGTAAGCGTAACCGGTACGGACATTAAAAGCCTTTATAACAAAAAGAAAAAGCAGTATAAACAAGCTGCCGAAACCCGTGACATAAGGTATATTGATGTACAAGTAAAAGCGAGTGACGAAGACAGGATAGAACTTGAAAAGGAAGTTTCCGATTATAGCGTGCAATTGGGAGAAGCTACATCTACCGATTATGCTCCTTTTATTCGTTCTACCGGTTCCAATTATCCTTATATTGATTTGTATTACACGAAAGAAGCTTATCCGGCAGATGTAGCTTCTCGTTTAGAAGAAGCTGCGGACGGAAAGGTGTACGGTCCCTATTATAACGTATCCGATAATACAATCAACGCTTTCAAATATCTATCCAAAGCAAGAATGGCTGATTCTATACAGTACCGTCAGATTCAAGTAGCTAATACAGGGGATCTAACTAAGACAAGAGCATTGGCAGACAGTATTTTCGATGCTGTGAAGAAGGATAGGGGCGCAAATTTTGAAGAACTGGCGAAGAAGTACGAGCAAACGGGCGCTTCCAACTGGATATCATCCTCTCAATATGAGAATGCGAACCTTGAAGGGGATAATTTAAAGTACCTCAAAGCCATCACAACGTTAGGCGTAAATGAATATGCCAATCTTGCATTGGAGCAGGGCAACGTTATTCTCCAAGTAACCGGTCAGAAAGCGGTGAAAGACAAGTTCAAAGTAGCCATAATCAAAAGAACGGTTGAATTCAGCAAAGAAACATATAACAAAGCGTATAATGAATTTAGCCGCTTTGTGGCGGCTAACCCGACTTTGGACAAAGTAAAAACCAATGCGGAAGAAGCCGGTTATACCTTGCTGGAGCACAACTTAAGCAGTTCCGAACATGGAATAGCCAGCATAAGAGGTACTAAGGAAGCGTTGCGTTGGGCGTTTTCCGCTAAACCCGGTGAAGTTTCCACATTGTATGAATGCGGTAACAGCGACAGGTTGATGTTAGTGGCTTTGGAACAGGTAAACAAACAGGGGTATCGCTCTTTGGAACAAGTAAGAGGTGAGTTGGCTTTAGAAATACGCAAGACTAAAAAAGCCGAAAAGATTATGGAGGATACAAAGAATGCCACCACATTCGACCAATATAAAACGGTAAGCTATGCCTTGAACGATACAATCAAACGCGTTACTTTTTCCGCTTCCGCTTATGTGTCAATACTTCGCAGCAGTGAACCGTTGGTAAGCGCTTACGCCTCAGCGGGCGAACTCAACCAACTGAGCGCTCCGATCAAAGGAAATGCAGGTGTGTTTGTATTACAGATATATGCGAAGGATAAACAAAACGAAACCTTCGATGTGGAGAGGGAAAAGACGAATCAAACAGATGCAAACACGCGATTACTCAACTCATTCTTGAGCGACCTGCGTTTGAAGGCTAGCGTAAAAGACAACCGGTATTTGTTCTTCTGATAAAAGCACATACAAAACATAACAAAAAGAGAGGCTTCTTTAGCCTCTCTTTTTATTTTATAGTTACCATCGTTGCCCCAAATCCGTATTCTTTGAACGATGCATCTTGATATTTGCACGTACTGTACTTCAGCTTTAACTCATCTATCAGCTTTTTCCTCAGTATTCCGTCCCCTTTTCCGTGGATAAAAACAATTCTTTGTCCGCGTTTTCCCTTATACTCCTCCATTACTTTAAGGAATTTATCGAGCTGATACTCCAACATATCTTTGTTTTCCATTCCGGTAGTATCATCAAGTAACGCACTGATGTGAAGGTCTATTTCGAGCACATCATTCCGGGCGCTCTGTTTAACGGCAGGTTGCGATTCCGGTTTCGCGGTATCATTTTTCTGAAGCAATGCCGTTTGAATATCTTCTGCTGAAATATAGATTTGTTTGGCAGGAACATCATCCCTCACAATGTCATAAATAAGTGCAGGTTCTTCAAAGTAGGCGGATTCGCGGAAAGTATGCAACTTATAAAACTTTATTGTATCAATACGCAATTCCGCATTAATAGCAGGTTTCCACGTATAGGTCTTGCCTTCTTTAAACACAATGAGGTGCACCAATACACGCTCCAATTCGTTGAGCGCCTCTTTGGTAAATTCTTCGAGCAATAATTTTGTGTTAGGGTCTATTAAGCCGTGCGAACGGGTTTTCCATGCCTTTCCCTCGGCGCTTGCGTAAACATAATACAGGTAGTAATTGCTATCGTTTACCAAGTACGTTTCAAAGGGGGTACTACTGACGGTTTTTATGTTCTCAGGTAGAAAAGCAAGGGCGACGTTCAATACGTCTCCACCGCGTATTTCGACAGGGCGCGAAATGATTTTAGGTTTTGCCGGTTTCGGTTCTTCCGCTTTGGGCGCTGCCGCCGGCTTTCTCTTTATGTTATAATCATCGGTATCAATGACTACGCATTTGTTTATCAGCATCGGAATATCAAATCCGTCGGTATCTTCCACCAATACGGTGTCTTTCCCTTGAAAGCTTTTCACAATGCCCCCGCCCACTTCGCTGAGGAAACGTACTTTATCTCCTATTTTCATAATCCTTTAGCAAACTCTTTTCTCATGAACACCACAAGAGTGTACAAACTTAGATAAAAGTTTCGGATTTTTGCTTGCATTCCTCCTTGTTTTGGGCTAAAACCGACTCAGTTTTGGGTCAAAACCAGAGTAGTTTTGAATCAAACCGACCTCGGTTTTGAATCAAACCCGGAGTGGTTTTGGGTCAAACCTAGGGTGGTTTTGACCCAAAAAATGGGTATTTTTAGTTAAAATAGGGGTGGTTTTGAATCAAAACCGGCAGGCTTTGATTCAAAGTTGAAAGTGGAAAGTTGAAAATTGAAAGTGAAGAGCTAAAGTGGAGCGAACTTTCTACTTTCCACTTTCACTTTTCAACTAAAGAAATATTCCTCATCAATCCCTCGTACTTTGCTCTTTTCAAAGCGCTTTCTTGGAAGAGTGTGTTGTATTGTTCTTCGGTGAGTTTGCGCCAATCTTCTTTCCTTGCTTGCAGGATAACGGGGTTGGCTTGAAACTCCGGCGTATCACACGGAGTGGCGAAACGATTCCACGGGCAGGCTTTTTGACATTCGTCGCATCCGTAAATCCGGTTGCCTAAAACGGAGGCTGACACATCGGGAATGGTTTCGCGATTCTCAATCGTGAGATAGGATATACATTTCCGGGCGTTCAGCCTGTAAGGCTGCTCCAATGCCTTTGCCGGACAGGCGTCCAGGCAGCGGGTGCATCTTCCGCAACAATCCCTTTGCAAAGGGGTGTCGTACTCCAACTTCCTATCAAGGAGGAGTTCGCCCAGAAAGAAGTACGAACCGGCTTTGGGTATAATGAGTTGCGTATTCTTCCCTATCCTGCCCAGCCCCGCACGCCACGCCCAATAGCGTTCCAGCACGGGAGCCGTGTCGCAGAACGCACGTCCGTTTACGGGACGCAGTTCTTTATGGATAAAGAGAAACAAAGCGTCCAACTTCCGGCGCATTACCTCGTGATAGTCCCTGCCGTAAGCATAGTAGGCTAATTGATACTGGTCTTCGTCGAGCCGGTGTTCCGGGTAATAGTTCAGCGCCACCGAAACCACGCTGCGTGTGCCTCCGACCAGCAAGCGCGGGTCGCACCGTTTCTCAAAATGATTCTTCATGTAGTTCATACCGGCGTGATTTCCGGTAGCGAGCCACTCTCCCAAGTATCGCGCATCTTCGCCCGCATTGCCGGCGGGAGCCATGCCGCATACAGAAAAGCCGAGACGTAAAGCCTCGGCTTTTATCAAGTCTGTTTCCACGCTCATAGCAATCCAAAGGTAAATCCTTGTTCCCGTATCCATTCAAGGGAACGGGGCAAGGCGTACTTCATGTTTCTTTCCGCCTTCAACGAATCGTGAAACGTAATGATTGAACCGTTGCGAATATAGCGCTTTACTTTTCGGAACACTTGCTTTCCGTTGAGTTTATTGCTATAATCGCGTGTTACCAAATCCCACATGATGATTCTATACCGGCTTTTCAGCATAATGTACTGCGCATAACGCATGTGCCCGTGAGGCGGACGGAACAAATCCGTATTCAACAGCTCACCGGCTTTCTCCACATTTGCCAGATAGTTCTCCGACAGGTATTCCGACCCGCGAATATGGTTATACGTATGGTTCCCGATGCGATGCCCTTGGGCAATCACCATCTGATGTATTTCGGGATACTTGCGGGCATTGTCACCCACCATAAAGAAGGTGGCTTTAATGTGATGCTTATCCAATAAATCAAGCACCCAAGGCGTTATATCAGGAATAGGTCCATCGTCAAAAGTCAGGTAAACAACTTTCTCCGCAGTATTCATTCGCCAAACAGCTTTGGGATACAATGCCCGGACGATTTGTGGCGGTTGCTCAATGAACATACCCTATTCAATACGCATTTTGTATATCTCTCCAAGTTTATTCATTTGGTCGGCATAAACAGGGAGAAGATCGGATTGGTACTTGCTCATCGCTTTGATGTACCCATTGAGCGAAGTCAGGTAATAATCAAGGTTGCCAAACGAGAAGTACAGTTGCATATCATTCATGCCCAGATACCAGCTAATGTATTCCACAGCAGTATTGGCTATGCTATTCATTATCTTGTCACCTTTTTCCTGTTCGCCGAGTTGGTAATAAAGCTCGGCTATGGTCTGGGACGAGCCTTCGTGGGGCACATTGTAGTCCGGAATCATCTGTTCACAATAGTCGAGCGCCTTTAATGCTTCCTCCTTCTTGTCCTCTTTCCACAGTTGAAGGGCAACTTGGACGAAAAGCCGGCGATGAGACAGGCACATGCGCATCACGTTTTCGTCTAAATAAATACCCGGCTTATCAATCCCGCCAAACTTAAACTTGTTCATCAAATTGTCGTACATCTTTTCACTGTCAATGGCAGCATCCAACGCTTGCGTGTTAAAGGGAACAAAACGATACGCCAATCCTTCCTGAATAAAATGATCCTCCATTCCCAAACGGTTTTCACCCCCTACGGAAATGGCAACATAAAGGGGTCGCTCCCAATTGGTATTTGCCAGCATTTCGAGCATCATCAGTTCGCTTTTGTAGAGCGCACGCTTCCCTTTGAGGGAGATGTGCATGTACTCCGGTATGGAACCGCCCAAAGCGGCAGGTATCATCATGCCCGAACGGCGCACGGCATCCTTATCCACCTTCATTACGATGCTGTCCGTAGGGATAAATCGCAACTCTTTGTTCTTGGAACGCACCCAATACTTCAGTATGTTTTTCAATTCATACGGATTATCACCGAAAGCATCACGAACACTTGCCTTGGCTTCAGGAGAAATTGAATCCGACGTTCCCGTCAATCCGTACATTTTGTTTATCTGTTCCTTCATCTCCGGGCGGATATACAGCACTTCATTTACTCCTTCCGCATATTCCGCACGCTCCCACGTAATCGGCAGCGAAGGGGAATCGTAAGCCGGACGCTTCATTTGGTCAATATACCAATCCGTTTGCAGGTAACTGAGGTTGCAGGTACGGACATCCGGGCGGAAACCCTCCGTTTCTTGATTGTACCAAAGCGGAAAAGTATCATTATCCCCATTGGTAAAGATAATCGGATTACCGCTTTCCTGCGTGGACATCAAGTAGTTCTGTCCGAAATCACGGCAAACATAACGACCGCTGCGATCGTGATCGTCCCACGTCTGCCCTGCCATTTGCACAGGTACAAAGAGGCTGATGAGGGAAACCAGGGCAGCCGGTAGCTCCTTCATCTTGCAATAGTGCTGCAAAAGTCGGGCGATACCCGCTACACCCATCCCAATCCATATTGCAAAAGCATAGAAAGAGGCTGCATACGCATAATCCCGTTCACGTGGTTGAGACGGCGTTTGGTTTAAGTATAGCACAACGGCGATTCCTGTCATGAAGAACAAAAAGAATACCACCCAAAACTGCCGGATGCCTTTCTGTCCGCGATAGCTCTGCCACAACAACCCGACGATACCCAGCAATAACGGCAAACAGTAATACACGTTATGCCCTTTGCTGCCTTCCTTCAACTCCTGCGGCATCATCTCCCCGTTGCTAATCAAAAGATTGTCGATAAAAGGAATTCCCGTTACCCAGTTTCCATGTTCTATTTCGCCATTTCCTTGAATATCGTTCTGCCTGCCGGCAAAGTTCCACAGGAAGTATCGCCAATACATGAAGTTCATTTGATACGAGAAAAAGAACTTAATGTTCTCCCACTGCGTGGGGATGTTCACCATTATCGGCTCCCCGCACTGGTCGTAAGGAACGTCTTGCCCCTTTATATCCATCCACCGTTTATAGTCGTTGGCATACGAACTGTGATACATACGGGGGAAGAGCATGTTTTGGGCGTATTCGTAATCCATGCGCCCGGGCATCTCAATGTAGATATCCTTTTCTTCCGGAGATTGTTTCAGCTTACGGATGTATTTTGCTTTCTCTGTTTTCTGGCGAGGCTCGCAATACTCCCCTTTTAAGTCAAGCGCCACGCGCGAGGAGAACGTCTGCCCATAGAATAACGGACGAGTGCCGTATTGTTCGCGTCCCAGGTATTCGCCCAACGTGAATATATCCTCCGGGGAATTTTGATCCATCGGCGTGTTAGCCGTCGAACGTATTACTATCAGCGCATACGAAGAATACCCCACCATCACCATCATGATACTGAGCAGAGCAACATTCATGGTACGCGCACTCACGCGGTACGTTTCGGTTGATTTCTTGGAAAAGAGATAACCTCCTAAAGCGCCCAATACGAGAAGCCCGATTACAATACTGCTTGCCCCATATCCATAAAACGGAATACCCAGCATAGCAACGGTAGTAAGGAAAGAAGCGTTCATTCGTTTGCGGCTTCCTTCGGTATAACTCTCATAGATACTCCAAATAATAATGCCAACCAATGCCACAATATACACAATCACACCCGTATTGAAAGACAGCCCCATCCCATTGACAAACAGCAATTCAAACCATCCGCTCACTTTCACCACACCGGGCACAATGCCGTACAACACCACAGCAACCAGCATTGCCGACCCTAACAAGGCAAGCAAACTGCCCTTAATATCGGCTTTAGGGTGCTTTTTATAGTAATAGATCAGTACGATGGCAGGCAAACAAAGCAAGTTAAGCAGGTGAACGCCGATGCTCAGCCCCGTGAGGTATGCAATAAGAATAATCCAGCGGTCGGAGTAGGGTTGGTCGGCTACATCTTCCCACTTCAAGATAAGCCAGAATACAGCAGCCGTAAACAGGGAAGAATACGCGTACACCTCACCTTCCACAGCGCTGAACCAAAACGTATCGCTAAACGTATATACCAATGCGCCAACCAATCCCGACCCTATAATGGTAATGAGTTGTCCGGGCGTGATGTTCTCTCCATCGGTTACCACCAGTTTTCTCACTAAATGCGTGATGCTCCAAAAAAGGAACAAAATACAGGCAGCGCTCATTAACGCGCTCATGGAGTTCACCATACGCGCCACCGAGGAGGGGTCGCTTACGAATTGTGTGAAGAAGTTAGCCGTAAGCATAAAGAAAGGAGCGCCGGGGGGATGCCCCACTTCCAGTTTATATCCCGAAGTGATAAACTCTCCACAATCCCAAAAGCTGGCAGTGGATTCAATCGTCAAGCAATAAACGACGGCAGCGATGAGAAATACCAACCAACCGCATAAGTTGTTAAACGTTCTGTACTGTTTCATTAAGCGATAGTGCAATAGTAATCGTTTGTATATAACGTATTTAATACAAACGACAAATATACATGATAAATTCAAATACAATCACAAAATACAAACATAGATTGTCGGTGTTTTTCCGCTTCCCTTCTTCTTTGGCGCAGTTAATCAACACAGCCAAGCAACTCATTTTGATTATGCACGCTCCTTACGGCGATAAGCACGGTGCTTACGGTGATTAAGGAGCGTACTTACGGCGGTTAAATACGCTCCTTACGGGAGTATACCACCGGTATATGCAGGTTGAAAAAGAAACAATGCAGGGTTATTATTAACCCATCTTTACAAAAAACAACGCATTATTGCGACATCGACAACAAAATTACCTAATTTTGTCTATTTATTCCCTCAATGTAACTCCAACAAGCATGAAAAAGATTGTAATACTCTTTACCCTATCCAGTATTGTAACAATGACACAAGCTCAAAACCCTTTCTTCGAGGCTTATAACACTCCTCGACAAACAGTCCCTTTCGACAAAATTAAAACCGAACATTACGAACCGGCTATCCTCGAAGGTATGCGCCTGCATTCGGAAGAAATTGACGAAATAGTAAACAATCCTCAGGCTCCGACCTTTGCCAATACCATTGCCGCGTATGAAAGGTCGGGCAGGTCTTTAGACCGTGTTGCTACCGTTTTCGGTAATTTGCACAGTGCCGAAACCAATGATGACATGCAGGCATTGGCAAAAAAGATGATGCCATTATTGAGCGAACATAGTAATAATATCAACCTGAATGAGAATCTCTTTGCCCGGATAAAAACCGTATATGAGCAAAAGGACAAGCTTGGTTTAACTTCGGAACAAAGCAAATTGCTGGATGATATCTACGACGGGTTTATCCGGCGCGGAGCTAACCTGCAAGGCGAAGACAGAGAAAAGTATCGCGCTTTGAGCAAAGAACTCAGTACGCTGACTTTGCAATTCAGCGAAAATAATCTGAAAGAAACAAACGAGTATCAATTGCTGCTTACCGAAGAATCCCAGCTATCGGGTTTGCCCGAAAGCGCCATAGAGGCTGCCGCCCAAACTGCCCAAGAAAAAAGTGTGGAGGGTTGGGTGTTTACCCTTCAAGCTCCAAGCTACGTGCCTTTTATGACCTATGCCGATAACCGCGAATTGCGTCGTGAACTGCACATGGCTTACAGCACCAAATGTACGCATGACAACAAATACAATAATCTGGAGATTGTAAAGCAAATAGCCAACGTACACCTGGAAATTGCACAACTTCTGGGATATCGTCACCATGCCGAATATACGTTGAAGGAAAGCATGGCTGAAACTGACGAAGCAGTATATAACTTGCTGAACCAACTGATAGATGCCTATACCCCTACCGCCCACAAAGAATACGAGGATGTACAGACTTTGGCGCGTGAAACTCAAGGAAATGATTTCCGCGTGATGCCTTGGGATTGGAGTTATTATTCCGATCAGTTGAAAAACCAAAAGTACAGCATCAATACAGAGATATTTCGCCCGTACTTTGAACTCGCCAAAGTGAAGGAAGGCGTTTTCGGTTTGGCAACAAACTTGTACGGAATTACTTTCAAGAAAAACCCGGATATTCCCGTTTACCACAAGGATGTGGACGCTTACGAAGTGTTTGACAAAGACGGGAAATACTTTGCCGTGCTTTATACCGATTTCTATCCGCGTGCCGGAAAACGCGCCGGTGCTTGGATGACAAGTTTCAAAGAACAATGGATTGACGAAGAAACGGGAGAAAACAGCCGTCCACACGTTACCATAGTTATGAACTTCACCAAACCTACGCAAGACAAGCCGGCGCTGCTAACCTTCGATGAGGTGGAAACCTTCCTGCATGAGTTCGGTCATTCACTGCATGGCATGTTTGCCAATACCACTTATGCAAGCCTTAGCGGTACGAATGTGTACCGCGATTTCGTAGAGCTTCCTTCGCAATTAATGGAGAACTTTGCCATAGAAAAAGAGTTCCTCAATACTTTTGCCCGCCATTATCAAACGGGCGAACCAATCCCGGACCAACTGATTCAACGACTGAAAGACGCTTCAAACTTCAATGCAGGATATGCCTGTTTGCGCCAACTCAGCTTCGGGCTTTTGGATATGGCTTGGTACACACGCACTGCTCCTTTTGAAGGAGATGTAAAAACCTACGAACAACAAGCATGGGCAAAGGCGCAGCTTCTGCCCGCTGTTCCCGAAGCGTGCATGAGTACTCAATTCTCGCACATTTTTGCAGGAGGATATTCTGCCGGATACTACAGTTACAAATGGTCGGAAGTATTGGATGCCGATGCTTTCGAGGTATTCAAGCAGAACGGTATTTTTGATAAGAAGACAGCCGAATCCTTCCGTGAAAGCATTCTATCGAAAGGAGGAACGGAGCACCCGATGACGCTTTACAAACGTTTTCGCGGACAAGAACCGAGTATTGATGCGCTACTTATCAGGAACGGGATAAAACAATAGAGAGTGAAAAGAGGATTATTTTAAAATGAAACTCCGATTATTATCCGTATATATACTGTTTGCTTTTGCCTCCTGTAACCAAACCGATGACTTAAACGGAATCTTCACCGGCAAAACATGGAAGCTTACCGAAATCCGTTACGGTAACGGGGACTTCTGCCGGGATTACTGGACTACTTCCGGCGGATTTAACAACGAAGCTTTTGACGCTTCTTACAAACTGATAGAAGTGAGAGACTGTTTTACAGTAATGTTTAGCGGAATGGAAATCGACGGAAAAGTAAACGGGCAATATACCGGAAGGGCAACAAACATCACCCTCTCCGGTAATTGGTATGCGGACGGTAAAAGCAAAACCTTCCAAACCTCCAAACAAAATACGGAAAATGACAGCGACGTCTTAGGAAGAGCCTTTGCCAATGCCATAAGGAACGCCGAATCTTATTCAGGAGATTATAACAACCTGACTATTTACTTCAAAGAAGGTCAAGTAAAGAAATACCTCCTTATGCACATCTTAAAATAGAGCCTGATGACAGACATTGCGGAAAAGAAACAAGTAGAACTGGATAAACGGTATATACGCATGGCTACCGTATGGTCGGAAAACTCGTATTGTCAACGCAGAAAAGTCGGTGCGCTCATTGTAAAAGGCAACATGATTATTTCCGACGGTTACAACGGCACGCCTTCGGGATTTGAAAATGTATGTGAGGACGAAAACAACGTAACCAAACCTTACGTGCTTCATGCCGAAGCAAACGCCATCACTAAAATAGCACGCTCCAACAACAGTAGCGACGGCGCCACTCTCTATGTTACGGCTTCGCCCTGCATTGAATGTGCCAAACTGATTATTCAGGCAGGCATCATACGGGTGGTTTATTCGGAACAATACCGTTTGGGAGATGGAATTGACCTCTTGAAACGCGCCGGCATAGACGTTGTTTATTTGAAAATTTAAACCTATAAGAACACACATTGTTAAAAAACAACGAGTATTGTACTTTGTAGTACAAATATTTATACCATATATTTGTACTACGAATATTTATACCATATATTTGTACTACGAAATTTAAAAATTAATTTCTTGATATCAATGCTTTATCAGATAATATACGAATTAAAGAACTCTCAAAAGGACTATTTTGCATTTTTTCAAGCATTAAAAACATTAGGTGAAACTAATCAATTTATGAATAATGCCTGGTTTATTTTTTCTTCTTCTTCGGAGAAGGATATTTATGATAGTTTAAAAAAGCATTTGGATGATGGTGATCATATATTTGTTTCTCTAATAGAAAAAAGGAATAACCTACAAGGATGGTTAGCTTCTTCTTCAGTAGAATGGCTCAATAAACATCGGTGAATTATGATTACAAAATTATCATTGGAGAAATTTAAATGTTTCGACAAGAAACAAGATTTTCAACTGTCTAAGTTGAATCTGTTTACTGGATTGAATGGAAGAGGTAAATCTACTGTTTTTCAGTCTTTGCTTTTGCTTTCCCAAAGTTTGATAGAAAAAGGCAATATAGAAGAACTCTTTGTAAATGGGAATTTTATACAATTGGGATTATTTGAAGATATTGTTTTTTCTTTAGGAGAAAGTAAGAATAAAATTGTAAAATTTTATATTGATACAGATGAAGAAGATGTTCAAGCGGTAGAATTGGGATATAAAGAAAGTTTGGAAAGAATAGGAAAAATTTCCAATATGAAAATAAACAAAATTGATTATTTTCAAACATCCACATCTATTCAACACACTGGTAAAATCATTGGTGAGCGGCGTTTATCAGCATATCCAAAAGAAACAATAAACAAACTTTTTAAAGACTATTATTTTATTTCTGCTGATAGGCTAGGACCTACTCTTTATGAAGAAAAGGGTAACAAATATGATTTCAATCCTGTAGGTATATTAGGAGAACATAGGTTGAATGTATTAGCTGAAGACAGGGTAACAAATAGTCTTTTATTTGACGAAAATTCTGGAACTTTATTGGAAGAAGTCAATAAATGGTTGAACTATATCATGGATGGAGTTAGTTTGGAAATACATGGAGTTGAAAAAGAAATATCTGTATTATACCTTTTGCTGAATAATCCCCGAAATAAAATAAAGATTAAAGCTGTTAATTCCGGTTATGGGTACAGTTACATTTTATCTATTATAATCACCGCATTAATTGCAGAAAAAGGTAACGTTGTTTTTATCGAAAATCCAGAAGCGCATTTGCATCCAAGAGCTCAAGCACGATTAACAGAAATGCTTTGTAAGTTGACTATGATTGGCGTACAAGTTTTCGTAGAGACCCACAGTGAACATATCATCAATGGTACACGACTGTTTTATTTAAAACACAAAGAGGTTTTTTCGTATGAAGATATTTCTATGTATTTTTTTGGAGAAGATTTTAATGTTGAAAAACTCGAAATGGATAGTGATGCACAAATTGCAAATTGGCCTACAGGATTTTTCGATCAACAAGAAATTGATTTGGCTGAAATTCTTAGCTTAGGATTATTTAAATGATTGCTTCATTATATATATGTGCAAAATCCTTTCAACATAACGGAACGGATGATGAAAAGGGAGTATGGTGTAAATTACTTTCTTTAAAAAAGCTTATTGATGAGGTAGACCGAACATGCAATGAATTTCATTTGAATAATACAGATTTCCTTTCAGTACGGTTACTACCTGATGGGGCAACAATTGGAGATATAATATTCAATAGAAGAAAAATAAATTCCGATTATTTTTCTTTATTCCTAAGACTATTTAACTATTGTCATAAGAACAATCTAAGTATAGAAAATTTAATTGAATATCTGACCTTTGAGGATGAAACTAATTGTAATGCAATAGTTGTTTTGAATTATATTGCTGAATTACCTCAATCCAAACAAATCCTGCATGATTATTCGAGTTGGTTGGCATTTCGTAGACATTTTCTTTCTTTATATCCCAAAGATAATGATTATTTCATTGAAGAATGCAGAAAATATTTTCCGAATCTCTTTTTTCATGAAAGAAATAAAGGAACAATAAAAACCCTCTTGTCTGATTGTACTCAAAAAATAGTTTTTTATCTGTCTGAATTAAATGACAAATTTGAGCAAGCAAAGACTGTTCCTTATAATAGGAAAGAAACATTAAAAAAGTTTAATACGATGTGTTCTTTTGACCAGAAAGCGTCTGATTAAGGGAACTCTAATTTAAAGAAAAAATCTACAAAGAAGCAAAAAGACTCATTTTATTTTTTTAATACAGAAGGGAATGAGGAGAAAATTTGCTGTGATTTGCATCTTAAAATATTGAAAAACGATTTAGGAAAAATTTCTACTGATAGGCGACGCATTTATTTTTATGAGGGTAAATCGTCAATAGAATCTGGTAAAATTCTAATTGGACACATTGGAAATCATTTATAATAACTTCCTATTAGGTACAGTGTGCGTTTGCCGATTTATCAATTTAAAAATTATAAGTGATTTATGTATTAGATTCCACTTCCATGAGTACAAAAAAAACCTCTCAGTTTACACCTATTATCATAGCCGTCAGCATCGTTTTCGGGATCCTTATTGGGATGTTTTATGCGAAGAACCTTACTACAGGCAGCCGGCCGGGTATTATCAAAAGTTCTTCCGGCAAGGTGAACGCGCTCCTTCGCATCATTGACGACCAATACGTGGATACCGTCAATATAAACGACCTCGTGGAGGATGTTATGCCCCAGTTATTGGCAGAGCTTGACCCGCACTCCACTTACATTCCGGCAAAGAGATTGGAAGAGGTCAATTCCGAATTGGAAGGATACTTCAGCGGCATCGGTATTCAGTTCACCATACAGCAAGACACTGTTCATGTGAACAGTGTGATACAGGGCGGTCCCTCCGAAAAGGTGGGTTTAATGGCGGGCGACCGCATCATAACCGTCAACGATTCCGCATTTACGGGTAAGAAAATAGACAATGAAATAGCTATGCGTACCCTCAAAGGTCCCAAAGGAACGCATGTGAAACTGGGAATAAAGCGAGCCTCGGAAAAGAATCTATTGGAGTTCGAAATCATACGCGGAGATATACCTCAAAACTCGGTAGATGTAGCTTACATGCTGACAAATGACTTGGGGTACATACAAATCAGCAAGTTCGGACGCACCACACATGCAGAACTGCTGAATGCGCTGGCTTTATTGAATCATGAAGGATGCAAAGGCTTGATTATCGACCTGCGCGGAAACACAGGCGGATACATGGATGCCGCCATTCGTATGGTAAATGAGTTTTTATCCGAAGGCAAACTGATTGTATATACGCAAGGTCGCAGGTCTGTTCGCTCGGAAAGCCGTGCAAACGGAACGGGCAGTTGCCAGAAAACGCCGTTAGTGGTATTGGTTGACGAAGCTTCCGCCTCAGCAAGCGAGATATTTGCGGGAGCCATCCAAGACAATGACCGGGGAACGATTGTAGGACGCAGGTCATTCGGTAAAGGTTTGGTACAACAGCCTTTCGATTTTGATGATGGGTCGGGCATCCGGCTTACCATTGCCCGTTATTACACTCCTTCGGGGCGCTGCATCCAACGTCCGTACGAAAACGGGAAGGACGAAAATTACGAAATGGATATATATACCCGCTACGAACATGGCGAATTCTTTTCCAGAGACAGCATCAGGTTAGACGAAAGCCTGCGCTACTCCACCGGACTGGGGCGACCTGTGTATGGTGGGGGGGGAATCATGCCGGATATCTTTGTTCCGCAAGATACCACAGGAATGACCTCCTACTTTAGAACGGTGCTGAACAAGGGGTTGATACTCCAATTTGCATTCCAATATACGGATAAGAACAGAGAAGCGTTGAACAACTGTACAAACGAAGCGTCGTTGTTGAGTTACCTGAATCGGCAACAGGTAATAGACCAATTCGTAAAATACGCCCAAAGCAAAGACGTGAAACCAAGAAACATCCTGATTCAAAAGTCTTACAGCTTGTTGGAAAGGAACCTCTACGGTAACATTATCTACAATATGTTAGGCAGAGAGGCGTACATTACCTATATCAACAAGGGTGACAAAAACGTAAAGAAGGCTTTGGAGATACTTGATGCAAACGAGGCATTCCCCAAAGCTCCGGAGGAAACAATTGAAGAATCTGTGGAGAAGAAGAACGATGGAAACAAGAAAAAAAGAACTGCGCAAGCTGATTGCGGGGAAGAAACTCCAATGTGGCGACTCTACGCTTCAAACTCAGTCTGCTGATATTCTCCGCCGGCTCGAAACGCATATCGTTTTCCAAGAAGCGCATACTGTTCTGCTCTTTTATTCTTTAAAAGATGAACCGGATACGCACACTTTCATCGAAAGATGGAGCGAAACAAAAGTAATACTTCTCCCCGCAGTATGCGGGGAGAGCCTCGAACTGCGGGTTTACGGCAAACATCAAATCCTTTCGACAGGCGCTTACGGCATTGGGGAGCCTTCGGGAGAGGCTTTCACCGATTATGCTTCCATTGACTTGGCTGTTATTCCCGGTGTGGCTTTCGACCGGTTGGGAAACCGCTTAGGACGCGGCAAAGGATACTACGATAAACTGCTTCCGCACCTCTCTGCTTATAAAATCGGAATAGGTTTTTCTTTTCAGTTAGTGGAAGAAGTTCCTGCAAGTGAGCCGGATGTACGGATGGATGAAGTGATAACCCCCTCTGCATAACCCTGAAACGATATAAACCGTATGAAAAAACACCTTACTATCAATAAACAGTTTATGATAGGTAACGGTATGTTGGCATTTGCCGTTATCTTAGTGGTAGTTATCTTCGTGTATATGAGCATGAGGTTGCAGCAGGAGAAGAAAGCGGAACGAAGATATGCCGAAACATATACCGTTACCTTAATCAAAGGTTTTGCGGGAGATTCATTGTCTTTCTTTATCAACGATAGTCTGTTGCTGAACAAACGCATTACGAAAGAACCCATATCCATAGAGGTAACTCGTTTCGCCGAGCAGAGCGCTCTGATTGTTATGGACAATTTGACGGAACAGGTATCCGTATTCGATTTAAGCGAAACGGGGGAAGCCGTATCCCTTGTTAAAGATGCAGCCGGAATAAAGAGAATGTCAAGGGATTAAGTATGCTATTTAAGCAGTTATTTTGATAGTTGAAGCATTCTTGTATATCTTTGTAACCTTCGTAACTGTTACGAACATAACAACAACAAAGAATCAAGAAGATGAAGTTCTATAATCGCACGAATGAGCTTGCAGAGCTACAAAGAATAAAGGAACTTTCATTTAAAGATCATTCCCGGTTAACTGTTGTAACGGGAAGAAGACGGATTGGTAAGACCAGTCTTATCATGAAGGCTGTCGAAGGGACTCCGACCGTCTATCTGTTCGTCGGACGTAAGAATGAGGCGGCTTTGTGCGGGGATTTTATAACTGTAATTTTGAAAGCCCTTGACACCTTTGTTCCAAGTGAAATCCGCACATTTCGCTCGTTGTTCCAATTCCTGATGGAACTCGCCACACGCAAACCGTTTAATCTCATTATCGACGAATTTCAGGAGTTCTACAACATCAATGAATCGGTTTACAGCGATATGCAAAACATCTGGGATCAATACAAAGACAAATCCCACATGAATCTTATTGTTAGCGGTTCCGTTTATTCACTAATGCAAAAGATTTTTCAGCACTCGAAAGAACCGCTATTCGGACGAGCGGACAATATAATCAAACTATCGGCATTTGACCTCTTTACCCTTAAAGAGATTGTTCACGATTACTATCCGCAATATAGCAACGATGATTTGCTGGCTTTGTATGCGTTTACGGGGGGAGTTCCCAAATATGTCGAATTATTCTGCGACAATACTGTTTTAAACGTAAACGGGATGATTGAGTTTGTGGTTCGCAACAACTCTCCATTTACAGATGAAGGGAGAAACCTGCTCATTGAAGAGTTTGGGAAAAACCATGCGACCTACTTCTCTATCCTTAGCGCCATTTCAGGGGGAGTAAACACGCAATCCGAAATAGAAACCGCCCTCGGAGATAAAAGTATTGGCGGTCAAATCAAACGATTGATTGAAGATTACAACATCATCATACGCCAACGCCCCATATTGACAAAAGAGGGTACACAAACCGTAAGGTATGAGATTCAAGACAACTTCCTCCGTTTCTGGTTCAATTATTTCGACCGACACCGCTCTTTGATAGAGATTAAAAACTACAAAGGGCTGCAATCCATCATAAAAGAAGATTATAACACCTATTCGGGCAGAATATTAGAGCGCTATTTCAAACAACAATTTGCCGAAAGCCTCCAATATCGAGCAATTGGTTCCTGGTGGGAGCCGAAGGGCAATCAAAATGAAATAGACATCGTTGCTTTCAAGCTGGAGAAGGACCAGGCTGTAGTTGCAGAAGTAAAGCGGCAAAAGAAAAACTTCAAACCGGAGTTGTTAGTGCTGAAAGTTGAACATCTCAAACAGAAGCTTTCCCTTAAATGTGATGTCGAAATTGTTTGCTTGTCTCTGGAAGACATGTAGTTTTTAGCCAATCTCCGTTTTGTACCTTCCGAGTTCTTTGCGCAGGGCAAGGGCTTTCCCGTTTGTAACGTTGTTGAGCAATAGCCAAAAACGGTTGCTGTGATTCATTTCGCAGGTATGGCAAAGTTCGTGCAGCAATACATAATCAATCAGATGCTGTGGTAGCAGAAGGATAAAGAACGACAGGTTGATGACCTTCGCCACCGAACAGCTTCCCCACCGTCCGCGACTGGAATTTATCTTCACCGCCCCGCACGGCATCTTATACCGTGCGGACAGCTCCGCCAGACGTAAAGGAAGAACAGCTTTCGCCTGCTTACGCAGGGCTTCTTCTATTGCTTTTCGTAACCAAGCCTGCAACCGTTCATCGTCAAAATCGGTTCCTTGTGGGCAAACAATCTCAATTCCTCCGGGTTGGGGGCGTGCCAGAAACTTGTTTTGCCCTCCCATTACGAGGGATAGTTTGAAGCGTTCCGCATCAATCCGGTAATTCAAATCAATCCGGGCGCGAGATACCTTTTTCCGCGAGGCGGACAGTTTGCCCCTCATCTTTTCAATAACCTCTTTAATCTCTTTCAACGTAACGCCGGGAGGTGCGGAAACGTAAATGGCATCGCTCTTGGTGCGAAAAATAATATCTTTAGCGCGGGCGTTTATGCGCAGAATCAAACGCCCAAGTTCTTCATCTTCAATCTCTCCAACCATTGTAATATCGTATAATGCCGGACTATGCTTTTGCGGGTAAAGATAAAGAATTATCGGATTTTTGCTTACATCCCTCCTTGTTTTGGGCTAAACCCCGGATAGTTTTGAATCAAAACCACCCCTGTTTTAACTAAAAATACCCCTTTTTTGGGTCAAAACCAAGCAGGTTTTGATTCAAAACGGAGGTCGGTTTGATTCAAAACTGATGTGGTTTTGGCTCAAAACTGAGATGGGTTTGGTTCAAAACTGAAGCGGTTTTGAACCTCAGTTGAAAGTGGAAAGTTGAAAATTGAGAGTCTTCTTCAGTTGAAAGTGGAGAGTGGAAAGTTGAAAGTGAAGGCTGAAGTGGAGAGAACTTTCCACTTTCACTTTTCAACTTTCCACTAAAAGCCGCGTTAGGGATAGCAGTTGAAAATTGAGAGTCTTCTTCAGTTGAAAGTGGAGAGTGGAAAGTGGAAAGTGAAGGCTGAAGTGGAGAGAACTTTCCACTTTCACTTTTCAACTTTCCACTAAAAGCCGCGTTAGGGATAGCAGCGGAAATGCTTTTTGCGAGGCACGAGCAAGAAGCATTGTAGCGGATAGCCCGACCCCGCAGGGGGAACGCCCTAATTAATGGTATTATACGCCGTTTCCGCTTTGAACCTACGGTATTGGTACCTCAACATAATGGCGGAGAGTATGGCGGCAATCAAATCTGCCGCGGGCATGCTTATCCATATCCCTGTTACTCCCCAGAAACGCGGGAAAACAAACAGAAAGGGAATGAGAAACAATATTTGACGGGTGAGGGACAGGAATATGGCTTTCCAAGCGACGCCGATGCTCTGAAAGAAATTGGATACTACCATCTGAAATCCTACTATGGGAGACATTATCACCACAACGTGCAATCCTTCGGAAGCCATACGGATGAGTTCTTCGTCGGAAGTAAAGATGGAGGCGGCTAATTCCGGAATAAACATGCCCATGAGGAAGCAAAGGGTCATGATAATCGTAGCGCCGTAGATGGTGAGTTTGAGTACGCGCGTTACCCGCGGATAGAGCCGCGCACCGAAATTATACCCTGCAATGGGTTGCATGCCTTGATTAAGCCCCATTACAATCATTACGAACACAAAAGTAAGGCGGTTGATGATGCCGTAAGCCCCGATGGTTAAATCGTTTCCATACAGTTTTAATCCTTTATTGATAAAGATAACGACAAAGCAAGCGGCTATATTCATTAAAAAGGGGGACATGCCGATCATGAGTGAGTCGTACACGATTCTCCCCTTCAACCGGAATATGCTACGGCTGAAATGCAGCAATTCATTCTTGTCATTGAACAGCTTTATCAGCCATAACAGCGAAAGGGATTGGGCGGCAATAGTGGCGACGGCTGCTCCCTGTATGCCCCACCCGAAGCCGTAGATGAATACGGGGGCGAGTATGGTGTTTATGATGACTGTAAAAATGGTGGCTGTCATGGCTCTTCGCGGATGACCCGCCGAACGAAGCAGGGAGTTCAAGCCGAAATAGAGATGGGTAATGACGTTCCCAAGCAGGATGACTTGCATGAAATCACGCGCATAGCCTATCGTTTCTCCACTTGCACCGAAGAAGTAAAGAATGGGGTCAAGAAGCGGAAGGGTGAACGCCGTAAACGCTAAACCGATAACGATGTTAAGTATCACTACATTGCCCAGCACGCGCCGGGCGGTATCATAATCTTTCTGCCCCAGGCGCACGGACATCAGGATGGAAGCTCCCATCCCGACCAACGAGCCGAAAGCAGCGCCCAGATTCATTAACGGGAAAGTAAGCGCCAATCCGGAAATAGCCAATGCCCCTACGCCGTGCCCGATAAAGATACTGTCGATGATGTTGTAAAGGGAGGCGGCTGTAGTGGCAATAATTGCCGGCGCGGCATACTGTATCAGGAGTTTCCCGATGTTTTCGGTGCCTAGGGTTATGGGGGCTTTCTGTTCTTCCATAGTTACTGTTGAATCGGGTTGTTTATAGTTTTTCTTTCAGGAACCGTCCCGTACAGCTTTCCTCATGCGCTGCCACTTCTTCGGGCGTTCCGCAAGCTACTAAATACCCTCCCCGGTCTCCTCCTTCGGGACCGAGGTCTATCACGTAGTCGGCGCACTTTATCACTTCCATGTTGTGCTCAATGACAACGATGCTGTGCCCGCGATGTATCAAGGCTTCAAACGCTTCGAGGAGTTTGCGGATGTCGTGAAAGTGCAGTCCGGTAGTCGGTTCATCGAATATAAACAGGGTAGGGTCTGCTTTTTCCTGACTCAAGTAAGAGGCGAGCTTTACCCGCTGGTTCTCACCGCCGGAGAGCGTGGAAGAGGGTTGCCCCAGCTTGATGTATCCCAGCCCCACCTCTTGCAACGGGGTCAGTTTCTTACAGATTTTCTTCTGATTGTACGTCGTGAAGAACTCTACGGCTTGGTTCACCGTCATTTCGAGTACCTCGTAAATGTTCATGCCTTGAAACCTCACTTCCAGAATATCCGTCTTAAACCGTTTGCCGTGGCAAGATTCACATTCCAGCACCAAATCCGCCATGAATTGCATCTCCACGGTAATGGTTCCGTCTCCCCTGCACTCCTCGCAGCGTCCGCCGTCGCTATTGAAGCTGAAGAAGCCGGCAGTGTAGCCCATCTGCTTTGCCAACGGCTGTTCGGACCAGAGTTTGCGTATCTCGTCGTAAGCCTTGATGTAGGTTACGGGGTTGCTGCGGCTGGACTTTCCGATGGGATTCTGATCCACAAACTCCACGTTACGCAGGCTCTCCAAATCGCCGCCAATGGAGATACACTCTCCGGGACGGTCGCCACATTCGTCCAACTCACGTTTGAGCGCCCGGTAAAATACGTTCCGTACCAATGTGCTTTTACCGGAACCGGACACGCCGGTAACAACAGTCATTACATTCAGCGGAAAACGCACGTCTATACCCTTCAGGTTATTCTCTCTCGCGCCTTTTATCTCGATATAATTATTCCACGGACGGCGGTGCGGAGGCAGAGGGATTTTTTCTTCGCCCAAAAGGTAATGCACCGTGTGGCTATTGCTTCCTTTTTGGAGGTCTTTCATATCGCCTTCATACACTATCTGCCCGCCCAGACGCCCCGCATCAGGACCAATATCTATGATGTAATCGGCAGCGCGGATTATCTCCTCGTCATGTTCCACCACTACTACCGTATTGCCAAGCGATTGCAATTGCCGAAGCACGTAAATCAACTTATCCGTGTCGCGGCTATGCAGCCCGATGCTCGGCTCATCCAAAATATAAAGACTGCCCACCAAACTGCTACCCAACGAAGTAGCCAGATTAATACGCTGACTCTCTCCACCCGAAAGCGAATTACTCTGACGGTTTAAGGTAAGATACCCCAGCCCTACGTCTATCAGAAAACGGATACGGCTATTGATTTCCGTCAATATGCGCTTTGCCACTTCGCCGTCGTGCTTGTCCAGTTCCAACGTATCGAAGAACTGCTTCAATTCCGTAACAGGCAAATCCACTAACCGGCTGATGTCGCAGCCGCCCACCTGCACGTAACTCGCCTCCGGCTTCAACCGTGTGCCGTTGCACTTGGGGCAGACAGTCTTTCCACGGTAACGAGCCAGCATCACCCTGCATTGTACTTTATACTGATTCTCCTCCAGCATCTTGAAGAACCTATTGATGCCGTGCAGACCGGCATTCCCTTCCCAAAGAAGACGGCGTTGCGCCTTTGTTAATTCATAATACGGAGCGAATATCGGGAAGTTGTATTGAGGAGCGTTGTGAATGAAATCGGAAAGCCACTCCCCCATTTTCTCGCCGCGCCAACAAACAACAGCTCCGTTGTAAACCGATAAGGCGCGGTTGGGAATAACCAAATGCTCGTCAATGCCGATTACTTTGCCGAAACCCTCACATTCCGGGCAAGCGCCCACAGGGGAATTGAAAGAGAACATCCGGTCGGTCGGTTCTCCAAAAGTGATGCCGTCCGCCTCAAACTTATTGCTGAATGTGTGCTTGATTGTTCCTTCCGGCAAATAAAAACAGAGCATACAGCTGCCATCGCCTTCGTACATCGCTGTTTCTGCCGAATCGGTCAGACGGCTGATAGCATCTTTTCCGCAGTCCACGCTCAGGCGGTCAATGACGATAAAACAGCCCTCAATCGTTTTCCCCAGATACCCATCGTCGGAAATTAAATCCTCTATGCGCACCACCTCGCCGTCCACGTCTATGCGGCTGAATCCCATTTTCAAGTATATTTCCAGCCTTTTCCTCTCCCCTTTCCCTTCGGGCAAAGGTGGAATAGGGCTTAATACCGTATAGCGCGTCCCCTGCGGATAGGCAGTCATGCAGTTTACAATATCCTCTATGCTTTGCTTTTTCACCTCTTGTCCGCTTACGGGGCTGATAGTTTTCCCCACACGGGCATACAGCAAACGGAGATATTCGTATATCTCCGTACTCGTACCCACCGTAGAGCGGGGATTACGGCTGTTCACCTTCTGTTCAATGGCAATGGCGGGAGGAATACCCTTGATGAAATCACACTCCGGCTTGCTCATTCGCCCTAAAAACTGGCGGGCGTAAGAAGAAAGGCTCTCCACATAACGGCGTTGTCCTTCGGCATAAAGCGTATCGAAAGCCAGCGAAGATTTTCCCGAACCCGAAAGCCCCGTAATAACTACCAGCGTATTGCGCGGAATATCTACATCTATGCTCTTCAGGTTATTGACCCTAGCCCCCTTGATGCTGATATATTTGCTGTCTGACATAGCTTTGTAACAGATTTACGAAAAAATAAGGGTGCAAAGTTAGCACAACTGCCCGTATTGAGAGCAATCCGAATGTAAATTATTCCGAAGGTGGCAGATAATCGGGGCGCTTACGTCATCTTGCCCGTTTTCTTGCATCACCACAGCTCAAAAATTCAGCTATATTTAATCCGAAAAAACGCAACTATACGTTGAAAAATAATCAAAATTAATCGACTGTTTCATTCGTTTTATTTCCATTTAATTTTACTTAATTAAATACAGATTTTTAATATTTGAAAACAGTCGTTTACAGTGGTAGATTGTCCCTGCCTTTATGGTTAATTAACCCTAATTACGTTCCTGTTTAAGAGCATACAATGATCTGATTACATCGTTCATGAATCCCTATACATAGAATCAATAATTTGATTCACAGATAACTATATCACATACCTTGCGGTTATGCCGCAAATGCTCCAAGGGGGGATAATCGTTCCGTTCAATAAAACGAAAACAGCTCGAAAAAGCTCCTCAAAGCCTCGCAAACAGCCCCTGCTTCTCCTTCAGAAATTCAGTAATTATATATGAAAATATCAACAAAAATATTTGCTTTTGTGAAAAAAAAGGATGATATTTGTGATAGTATTAAACACTCTCTAGTAAGAACTTAATCATTTATTTCAATGATTGATTTAAAAAACGACAAAGGGGAATCAACCCCACTCAAACGCCCTTATAACCTAAGGGAAAGGAAAATTAAATCGGCTGCTTACAGGTCTTTAATCAAACCGGAGCTGGCTGACGAGCTGTATGATAAAATCATGGATATTATCATCATGCAAAAGAAGTACAAAGACCCTAATTACTCGGCGAAAAAATTGGCAAAAGAATTGAATACCAATACGCGTTATCTTTCTGCCGTTATTAATTCCCGCTTTGGAATGAACTATTCTTCCCTGTTGAATGAACACAGAGTGAATGACGCAAAGCATCTTTTGATAGACAAAAGATACGTTAAAAAGAACGTGGAAGAGATCAGCGCTATGGTAGGCTTTGCCAATCGTCAATCCTTTTATGCCGCATTTCACAAGAATGTGGGTGAAACTCCAAGAACTTATCGCAAAAATCACACGGATAAGCCATAATTGACACTTGACGAGCAACTAAAAGACATCAAGACACAATTCCGTCTCTTTATGAATGGAGTTGTGTCTCAGAGTATGCGAGAGAAAGGACTGAATTACAGGCTTAATTTCGGCATAGAGCTTCCTCGCTTAAAAGCCATTGCTGCCGCTTACGAAAAGAACCACGAATTAGCGCAAACATTGTGGAAAGAAGACGTCAGGGAATCGAAAATCTTGGCAGGTCTTTTACAGCCGGTCGATTCTTTCTTTCCCGAAATAGCCGGTATTTGGGTGGGAGACATCCGTAATATCGAAATAGCTGAACTTACCTGCATGAATCTCTTTCAACATCTTCCTTATGCTCCCGCCAAATCTTTCCAATGGATTGCCGACGAACGGGAATATGTGCAGACTTGCGGCTTCCTCACCATCGCCCGCTTATTATCACAAAAAGGAGATATGACGGAACGCACTTCGGATGAATTTCTTGATCAAGCCCTATGCGCCGTGCATTCCGGCAAATACCATGTACGCAATGCCGCTGTATTAGCTATTCGTAAATTCGTATCACATAGCGAGACAAACGCCTTCTTCGTCTGCCGATTGATGGAAGGATGGGCGGAATCGAAAAGGGAGATTGAGCAAATACTGTATCATATAGTGAAAGAAGAAATAAAGAATATACCCGTAGCGCATATATCAGATCAAACGTCTTCCAATTGATGGAATAATAGTTATTCCAATTTCCTGATTTCGGTTGTTCCGATAATCGTCATTCTGTCAAAATCAAAAGGATACAGCAGATAAGCTATTCGCTCTATGCAACTTTTCGTTTGAAAAGCGCCGGGAATTTCATTCAAGAGGTTATATCGAATTTGGAATAACCGAATTATCCCATTCCTATCCTCCTCTTTTTCCGTCAAAAGAATGATGCCCGGATACCATTCCACATTCTCCATTTCCTCTGATAGAAGAAAAATACATAACACTCCCCTGCCTTTCTTCATTTCAACCGCACATTGTTTTAAGAACCCGTATTCCGGCAAGAGCAAATAGTGTGAGGCGTATCGCTTTATTTGCATAAGCCTGTTATTTACTTCTCATCCTTTTTCGAATCCGTTTTTGTTGCCGACGGACGAGGTCTTTCAATGCGACGTTGATTCTGTTCTTCGGGCTTTTCCTTTTCCGGCTGAACGGGTTGGGAAGAGATGGCAGGTTTCTCTTCTTCTTTTAATTTCTCTTTATCTATTTCTATTCCGGGAATCGTATCGTTAGCATGATAGCGCATCAATACAATGCTGTCCAACAGCAATAATCCCTTTCCCAATGTATCTCGTTTGGGAGAATAAATAAACCCCCTTATCTCTTTGATGTCAAGGGAATCGGACTTTAATCCGATATATTCTTTCCCTGATGCCGATACTTTCTTTATGGCGCTAACCACACTGTCATTGTTATAGACTATTTGCATGGACATAACGGTTATTGCTGTAGAATCAACAGGTTTCGAACGAAAGAAATGATAACGCACCTCCCACGACAAAGAATCCTGCTTTTTAAAGTTCTCATCCGACGGGAGAGAGAATGTGATTTTATTATTCAACGGATAGCCGGTTAAGGCATACACACGTCGTTCCGCCCACACATCCACGCTGTCTCCCGAAACTGACTTTTGGGGTTTCCTGTCATGAAGAGCTATTAAACGATCAACATCCTCTTGCTGGTTTTTCAAGAGCTTGTTTACCTTGCCATATACTTTAACAAACACATCCGTATGGCGTGTGTACCATACCATTGAGGAATCAAAGACCTCTTCTGTTGTTCCGTGTTTTTGAAAGACGTAATTCAGATAAAATTGCCTTTTATAATTCTCATCGTACGGCAAATCCTCCCCCATAGCTTTAGCTATGTGATAATCGTAGAGTAGCTTCTCCATTTGGGTTTCCGAAAGAATTTCCTTGGGACGCTTTACTTTACAACCATCCATTACCGGCATCATCAGTATCAATGCACACCACAACCAACCGTATTTATTTTTCAACCTTGTCATGCTCCTGCCGGTAAGTCGTACTCATGTACTTGCTGTAAAAAAGAAGTAATGCTATAATCCCGCAAGTAATAGCCGAGTCGGCAAAATTAAATATTGGACTAAAAAAGACAAAACGCCCCCCACCTACAACAGGTACCCAAGCAGGCCACGCAGTATCAATAATTGGGAAATAGAACATATCTACTACTTTACCATAAAACCAGGAAGCATATCCTCCGCCTTCGGGCATGAAAGTGGCAACGGCAGAATGGGTGCTTCCGCTAAACACTACTCCGTAGAATATGCTATCAATGATATTTCCCAATGCTCCCGCCAAGATGAGTGACACACATATAACGAAACCGATCTTCAATCCTTTTTTTATTATCTTAAACAGATACCAACCTATCACCCCCACAGCAATAATGCGGAAACAAGAAAGGAACAGTTTCCCAAAAACTTCCATGCCGAAAGCCATTCCGTTGTTCTCGGTAAAATAGATGTAGAACCAATCCGTGATACGGATACTTTCGTGCATATACATTGTTGTTTTTACCCACACTTTGATGGTTTGGTCAATAACAAGCACGAATATGATAACAAACAAGGCTATCTGCCCTTTGATGAATAGTGATTGCTTCATCAACTTATTTTCTTTCTTCGTTTTTGGCTTCAATGCTCAACGTGGCATGAGGCACGGCACGCAAACGTTCGGCAGGAATCAATTTTCCTGTTTCCCTGCAAATGCCGTAGGTCTTGTTCTCAATGCGAACCAAGGCGGCTTGGAGTCCTTGAATAAACTTCAACTGACGTTGCGCCAACCGCATTGTCTCTTCTTTGGACAGGGTATTGGCTCCCTCTTCAAAGACTTTATAAGTAGGGGAAGTATCATCCGTGCTGTTACCATCTAAATTCATGATACTTAATTTCAGTTGTTCGTAATCACGTTTCGCCAACTTCAGTTTTTCCTCTATGATGGTGCGAAATTCTGCCAACTCCACATCCGAATACCTTGTTTTTTCTGCCATGATAAAGCTTTTATTATAGTAAAGTTATTCTTTTGCTACGTCAATGAACAAAGAAAAGTCATCGAACTCCAATTCTACTCCCTTCTCCACCTTGTCCGCCAGCATCAAAGAATTACCTAAAACCTGATTGCAAATGTAACTACTATATTCATTTACAGCATCATCCGTTTGCGGATTTTTAGATAAGACTATTCTTATTTTATCTGTTATCTCAAAGCCGCTTGATTTACGGAGGTTCTGAATGCGGTTTATCAATTCGCGTGCAATGCCTTCGTGACGCAACGCTTCGGTGATGGTTACTTCGAGGGCGACGGTGAGTTTTCCTTCGTTGGCAACCAACCAGCCGGGAATATCTTCGTTGATGATTTCCACATCGACAGCTTGGACAATGACAGTGGCGCCGTCCAGATTAAAAGTGTATTCGCCTTCCCGTTCCAACTCTGCAATGGCTTCCTGCGACATTTCTTCTACGGCTCTTGCCACGGCTTTCATCTGTTTGCCGAACTTGGGACCGAGTTTCTTAAAATCACATTTTACTTTCTTTACCAATATACCGGCTGTACCACTCACAAAGTTCACTTCTTTAACGTTTACTTCGTTTATGATCAGGCTTTTTACAGCTTCTATGTGCGCCCGTTGTTCGTTGTTGATAACGGGAATCATGATACGCTGCAACGGTTGGCGGACTTTGATATTCACTTTGCGGCGCAGAGCCAATACCATAGAGGTAATGTCTTGTGCCGTCTGCATCCGCGTTTCTAACTCCATATCCACCATACCGACGTTGTATGCGGGATATTTGGCTAAGTGTACGGAAATCACATTGTCCCGTTTCGTTGCGGTAATCAAATCCGTATATAAACGATCGGCGTAGAAGGGGGCTATCGGAGCCATAAGCCTTGCCGTGGTTTCCAAACAAGTGTACAGGGTTTGATACGCCGAGGTTTTATCTTGGGAATACCCCGCACCCCAAAAGCGTTTGCGGTTCAGACGGACGTACCAATTGGAAAGGTTATCGTTCACAAAGTCGGAAATGAGACGTCCAGCTTTGGTTGGTTCATAGTCGTTGTAACAGGCATCGGTTTCTTTAATCAAGGAATGAAGCACAGAAAGTATCCAACGGTCTATTTCGGGGCGTTCATTCACCGGGATATCGGCTTCTTTGTATTCAAAACCGTCCACATTGGCATAGAGGGCAAAGAAAGAATAGGTATTGTACAGCGTTCCGAAGAATTTGCGTTGTACTTCTTCTATCCCTTCCGTGTTGAATTTCAGGTTATCCCAAGGTGAAGCATTGGTTATCATGTACCAGCGCAGAGGGTCGGAACCGTATTGCTCAATGGTAGAGAAAGGATCAACGGCATTGCCCAACCGCTTGGACATCTTATTACCGAATTTATCCAGCACCAACCCGTTGGAAACAACCGCCTTAAAGGATATGGTATCGAACGCCATCGCCGCAATAGCATGCAACGTAAAGAACCAACCACGAGTTTGGTCAACTCCTTCGGCAATAAAGTCCGCCGGATACACCTCTCCTCTATCCAGAATCTCTTTATTTTCAAAGGGATAATGGACTTGCGCATAAGGCATGGCTCCTGAATCGAACCAAACATCAATCAAATCCACCTCACGCTTCATCGGTTTTCCGGTTTTCGACACCAATAGAATATCGTCCACATACGGGCGATGCAAATCTATCTTATTGTAGTTTTCCGCGCTGTAATCCCCCGGCACAAACCCTTTGTCTTTGTAAGGATTGGACTTCATAAAGCCGACTGTTACGGATTTGTCTATTTCATTATAAAGCTCTTCTACGGATTGGATACAGATTTCTTCGTCCGTATCTTCCGTGCGCCAGATGGGAAGCGGTGTTCCCCAATAGCGCGAACGGCTCAGGTTCCAATCGTTCAAGTTTTCCAACCATTTTCCGAAACGCCCCGTTCCCGTTGATTCCGGCTTCCAATGAATGGATTTATTCAACTCCACCATACGCTCCTTGCAGGCTGTGGACCGGATAAACCAACTATCCATCGGGTAGTAAAGCACCGGCTTGTCCGTGCGCCAACAGTGCGGGTAGTTGTGCGTATGCTTTTCTATCTTAAAGGCTTTGTTGGCAGATTTGAGCATCATGCAGATGGAGATGTCCAGCGTCTCGTCCTTTTCCGTCAGGTTCGGGTCGTAATCGTTCTTCACAAAGCGTCCGGCGTATTCTTTGTACAAGGAAGCGTTTATCCGTTCCTTCACAAAAGCCTCGTCCAATTCTTCAAGCAAATAAAACTTTCCCGTTACGTCCACCATCGGACGTAGTTCCCCTTTTTTATTAATCAGTTGCAAGGGAGGAACACCGGCAGCCTTTGCCACCTGCGCATCGTCGGCTCCAAACGTGGGAGCAATGTGGACAATACCCGTACCGTCTTCCGTAGTAACGTAATCTCCGGGAATCACGCGGAATGCTCCTTCACTGGGCGCTACCCAAGGGATAAGCTGTTCGTACTCCATGCCCAACAAGTCGGAACCTTTGTACTCGCCCACCACTTTGAAAGGTATCAGTTTATCACCCTGTTTATAATCTTCCAAAGCCAAACCGGCAGCTTTCGGGTTAAAGTGCTGATCCAATAACTCTTTTGCCAACACCACTGTAATGGGTTGCCCCGTATAAGCGTTGTACGACTGTACCGCTACATAATCAATGCCCTTGCCCACGCAGAGAGCCGTATTCGAGGGAAGCGTCCAAGGCGTAGTAGTCCATGCCAAGAAATAAGGAGTACCCCACGCCGCCATTTCCGGTTTCGGGTTTTTCATGCGGAACTGCGCCGTAACAGTAGTATCTTTTACGTCGCGGTAGCAACCCGGCTGGTTCAGTTCGTGCGAACTCAATCCCGTTCCCGCTGCCGGCGAATAAGGCTGGATAGTATATCCTTTATAGAGAAGTCCTTTCGCGTAAAGCCTGCTCAGCAACCACCAAAGAGTCTCGATGTAGCGGTTATCGTAAGTGATGTAAGGATTGTCCATATCCACCCAATAACCCATTTTATGCGTAAGCCCCTCCCATTCTTTGGTATATTTCATCACGTCCCTGCGGCAGGCAGCGTTATAATCGGCTATGGAAATCTTTTTCCCGATGTCCTCTTTCGTAATACCCAGTGATTTTTCCACGCCCAACTCTACCGGCAGTCCGTGCGTATCCCACCCCGCTTTGCGCATCACGCGGAAACCTTTCATCGTTTTATACCGGCAAAATATATCTTTAATGGTACGTGCCATAACATGGTGAATGCCGGGCATGCCGTTCGCCGAAGGCGGTCCTTCGTAAAACACAAACGAAGGGCAACCCTCGCGTTCCGTTGCACTTTTGGCAAAAACGTTGTTCTCATCCCATTCCTTCAACACCTCTTTATTAACCTGTGCAAGGTCTAAGCCCGAATATTCGGTAAATTTCTTGTCCATCTCCGTATCGTTATATAACAAACTATTACTTTCATTTCAGGCTTCAAAATTATGAAAATTATCACTTATGCAGCATGGGGCGTGTCAATTTCTTTTCTTCTGACGTATACTTGATAGACGGTTTGAAAGTTTCAATGATATTTTCGTTACGGTTTAGTAATAATTCTCTACTTTTGAACGCTTAAAATGGCGTTATTATAACTGAATATTTATGAAGTTGGCTATTATAAAATACAATGCAGGCAATATTCATTCGGTGGACTGCGCTTTGAAGCGGTTAGGCATAGAAGCAGTGATTACGGCAGATAAAGAAACTTTACTTTCAGCAGATAAAGTGATATTTCCGGGAGTAGGTGAGGCCGGAACGACAATGAAACATCTCCGTAGTTCGGGATTGGATAAATTAATTATGAGTCTTTGTCAGCCGGTGTTGGGTATATGTATCGGTTTGCAGCTCATGTGCCGTTATTCTGAAGAAGGTGATACGGAGTGTTTGAATATTTTTGATGCGGAAGTAAAACGTTTCGCTCCTCAAAAGCATGAAGATAAAGTACCCCACATCGGTTGGAATACTATTTCAGAGACTAAAACCGGATTGTTTAAGGGATTTACACAAGATGAGTTTGTGTATTTTGTACACAGTTACTACGTTCCGGTAAATGAATTTACAATAGCCGAGACGAATTACACAGTACCATTTAGCGCGGCGCTGCATAAAGATAACTTTTATGCGATACAGTTTCATGCGGAAAAGAGCGGAAAGGTGGGAGAGAGAATACTGAAAAACTTTTTGGAGTTATAATACTTATCATATTATGAAACAACAATCAATATGGATTTCTTATGATTTAGGAATCAAAGGGGATTACCCTGGGTTATACAGGTGGTTGGATGGGCATAAAGCCAGAGAATGTGGTGACAGTATCGCATTCTTAAAATATTCCTATGAAGGTGATTTAATAGAAGAACTGAAAAAAGACATTGGTGAATCCATCGAATTGAATAAAAGAGACAGGATTTACGTTACGTTTAAGAGGGATAATGAAGGAGATGTGGTTGGTGCGTTTATAGCCGGTAATAGAAAGGCTTCTCCGTGGGAAGGATACGCACCATCTGATAATGAAAAAGCATTTGATGAGTAGTTATGGTGAAAATATTAGTTGATACAGGGTTTTGGATAGCGCTTTTTGAGGAGAGGGATTCACATCATGGTCAAGCTGTTGACGCCTTTGAATATTTGAAGAATGATAATATAGTAATGATGATACCTTTTCCTACATTATATGAAACTTTGAAAACTCGTTTTACGAGAAATAAAATAAACTTAAGAGCGTTTGATATTATTTTGAAGCGTTTGTTTATTCAATATGTTGAAGATAATAAATATAAAGAAGAAGCTTTAGAATTAACCTTAACACAAATGAAAACATATAGCATGGTAGATAATGTTATACGTTTAATGCTAGCTGATGAGACATTGAAAGTGAATTATCTTTTGACTTTTAATAGAAGTGATTTTGATGATATCTGTACTAAAAGGAATATTCATATTTTTAATTAGCGGTAATGATAGAACTTATTCCTGCTATTGATATTATTGATGGTAAATGCGTCCGTCTTTCCCAAGGGAATTATGAAAGTAAAAAGGTATATAACGAGAATCCGGTAGAAGTAGCCAAAGAGTTTGAGGACACCGGCATTCGTCGTTTGCATGTGGTTGACCTTGATGGAGCGGCTTCCAATCATATTGTTAATTACCGCGTATTGGAACGAATAGCCAATCAGACTTCATTAGCAATAGATTTTGGAGGAGGGATAAAAAGCGACAAAGATATTGAAATAGCTTTCAGTAGCGGTGCGCAAATGATTACCGGGGGAAGTGTTGCCGTGAAGAATCCGGAGTTGTTTCAAAAGTGGTTGATTCAATACGGAAATGATAAGATTATACTTGGGGCGGATGTAAAGGAACGTAAGATAGCAGTTAACGGATGGAAGGATGAAACAGTAATAGAGTTGTTCCCTTTCCTTGATGAATCTATAAATAAAGGCATAAAGAAAGTGATTTGTACGGATATTGCCTGCGATGGTATGCTTCAAGGTACTGCCGTAGATTTATATAAGGAGATATTGGAGAAGCACTCCAACCTTTATCTGATAGCCAGCGGAGGTGTAAGCTCCATAAAAGACATCCAAACTCTGGATGAAGCCGGTGTACCTGCCGTTATTTTTGGAAAGGCATTGTACGAAGGGCGTATTAAACTCAAGGAACTGATGCAGGTGATTAACATGAAAGAGGTCTAATTATAAATTTACTAAAGTTGTTAGCAAAAAGAATAATACCCTGTTTAGATATAAAAGATGGGCAAACCGTAAAAGGAACCAACTTTGTCAATTTACGTCAAGCGGGTGATCCCGTGGAACTGGGACGTATGTATAGCGAGCAAGGCGCTGATGAATTGGTATTTTTGGATATAACCGCCAGTCATGAAGGACGTAAAACTTTTACCGACTTGGTAAAACGAATTGCTGCTGAAATTAGTATCCCTTTCACCGTAGGCGGGGGAATTAACGAACTGAGTGATGTAGACCGCTTACTGAGCGCCGGAGCGGATAAAGTTTCCGTTAATTCTTCGGCTATTCGCAATCCGCAATTAATTAATGACATTGCCAAACATTTCGGTTCGCAGGTATGCGTGCTGGCTGTGGACGCCAAGCAAACTCCCGTCGGCTGGAAATGTTTTCTTAACGGGGGACGAGTAGAGACAGATAAAGAACTTTTTAGCTGGACTCGCGAAGGAGAAGAGCGGGGAGCGGGAGAAATCTTATTTACCAGCATGGATCACGACGGGGTAAGAACCGGATATGCCAATGAAGCCCTTGCCATGCTTGCCGATTTATTGTCTATACCGGTTATCGCTTCGGGTGGAGCAGGAAAGAAGGAGCATTTTCGCGACGCTTTTGTTGAAGGTAAAGCTGATGCTGCATTGGCAGCCGGCGTATTTCATTTTGGAGAAATAACGATTCCTGAATTAAAGTTATACCTTTGCACGCAAAAAATCAGCGTAAGGACATAATAGTTATGAACTTATAGTGTTTGAATCAATTCATAATTCATCAGTTATTAATATGGAATTGGATTTTGATAAGGTAAACGATTTGATGCCTGCTATTATACAGGATAATCAGACAAATAAAGTGTTGATGATGGGTTATATGAATAGGGAGGCTTACGATATAACCGTAGAAACGGGTAAGGTTACTTTCTTTAGCCGCACAAAGCAGCGCTTGTGGACGAAGGGGGAAGAGAGCGGCAACTTTCTTTACGTGGTTTCGCTGAAGGAAGATTGCGATAAAGATACCTTACTTATCAAGGTAAATCCTGCGGGTCCGGTGTGCCATACCGGTACGGATACCTGTTGGGGGGAGAAGAATGAAGAGGAGGTGATGTTTTTGAAGCAGCTTCAGGATTTTATAGATAAACGCCATGAAGAAATGCCGGAAAACTCATATACCACAAGTTTATTTCAATCGGGCGTCAATCGTATGGCGCAGAAAGTAGGCGAGGAGGCTGTGGAAATGATCATCGAAGCAACGAACGGTACGGATGAGAGAATGGTATATGAGGGTTCGGACTTGTTGTATCATCTTATTGTATTGCTGTCTTCAAAGGGTTATCGCATTGAAGACTTGGTACGGGAACTAAAAGAAAGGCATAGTAACTCATGGAAAAAACACTGATTGATTATCAAAGCGCAGAGATATACCAAAGAGAGCTTTGTGTGCTGAGAAATATAAACTTAAAGGTGCATAAAGGCGACTTTATCTATATCGTTGGCAAGGTAGGCAGTGGTAAAACGAGTTTGCTGAAGACGATTTACGGCGAATTGGGGGTTAGGGGAAACTGTGTTGAGGTGTTGGGGTATGATATGGAAACGTTCAAAAGGAAGAACATCCCCCGGTTGAGACGCAGAATAGGGATCGTGTTTCAGGATTTTCAGCTCCTTACCGACCGAACGGTTTACGATAACTTGGAGTTTGTGCTTCGGGCAACCGGCTGGAGGAAGCAGTATGAAATAGATTCCCGCATTGAAGAGGTTCTGGAACAGGTGGGCATGAATGACAAGAGTTATAAAATCCCCAGCGAATTGTCCGGAGGCGAACAGCAACGCATTGTGATAGCGCGCGCCATACTGAATTCGCCACTGATTATCCTTGCCGACGAGCCTACGGGAAATTTAGATGTGGAGACAGGTTTGGCAATAGGCGAATTGCTATTTAACATCAGTAAGGTGGGGGCATCGGTTATCATAACAACGCATAATAACACGTTGATGGAGCAAATTCCCGGAACGGTATATCGTTGTGAAGAGAATCATTCCTTTGTTAAGGTAACGCAAAAAAATACTGATTCAGAATAAGATAGTGTTTCAATCTTAATTAAAATAAAACGGAAATGAAAGTTCTAAAGTTTGGAGGTACTTCCGTGGGTTCTGCCCAACGCATGAAAGAGGTTGCCAAATTAATCATTGACGGTGAGAGGAAGATTGTTGTTCTGTCGGCTATGTCGGGTACAACAAATACATTGATAGAGATTTCGGGTTCTTTATATAAAAAGAATCCGGAAGAAGCCAATGGGAGTATCAACAGATTGGAAGGTCTGTACAGGCAGCATGTGAATGAACTGTATGCCACGCCGGAGTATAAACAAAAGGGGCTTGAATTTATAAAATACAGTTTTGACCGTATTCGCTCTTATACCAAAGACCGATTCACGTTGTCCGAAGAAAAAGTGATAGTGGCGCAGGGCGAACTTATCTCCACGGGTATGATGGAGCTTTATTTGCAGGAATGTGGAGCGAAGTCCGTTTCCATTTCGGCATTGGAGTTTATGCGTACCGATAAAAACGCCGAACCGGATCCCGTCTACATCAAAGAAAAGCTGCAAACGCAATTGGATTTGTATCCGAATGTGGAAATATACGTTACGCAGGGGTTTATCTGCCGGAATGCTTACGGTGAAGTAGACAATCTGCTGCGGGGAGGGAGCGATTATACCGCTTCGCTTGTAGGGGCTGCGGTGAATGCTTCCGAAATTCAGATATGGACGGACATTGACGGTATGCACAACAACGATCCGCGCGTGGTGGACGGGACTTTGCCCGTGCGCCAGTTGCATTTCGAGGAAGCGGCGGAGCTGGCTTACTTTGGAGCGAAGGTATTGCACCCCACTTGCATTCAGCCGGCGAAGTACGCCAACATTCCCGTCCACTTACTGAATACGATGGATCCGAAAGCTCCGGGCACACTGATTTCCAATGAAACGGAAAAGGGTAAGATCAAGGCGGTAGCAGCTAAGGACAACATCACGGCTATCAAGATCAAGTCCAGCCGTATGCTGTTGGCGCACGGCTTTCTGCGTAAAGTGTTCGAGATATTCGAGAATTACCAAACTTCCATTGATATGGTTTGTACTTCCGAAGTGGGAGTTTCGGTATCCATTGATAAAACCGCCTATCTGGATAGAATCTTACAGGATTTGAAGAAATACGGCACGGTAACGGTAGACAATACTATGTGCATCGTCTGTGTGGTGGGTGATTTGGAATGGGAGAACGTGGGTTTTGAAGCGAAAGCCCTGGATGCGATGCGTAACATCCCCGTTCGCATGATTTCGTTCGGGGGGAGCAACTACAATATCTCTTTTCTTATCCGCGAATGTGATAAGAAAGCGGCGCTGCAATCGCTCAGCGAAATGCTTTTTTAGTTGAAAGGTGAAAGTTGAAAAGTGAAAGTGAAATGCGATAGTGAAGAATAACTTTCAACTCTCCACTTTCAACTTTCAACTAAAAAAGCTTTCACTTTTCAACCTTGGGCAAGGTACGCCTTGCCCCTACTTTCAACCTTCAACTTTCACTTTTCAGCTGAATAACTATGAACGGTTTATTTCCAATACACAAATTCCAGAACGTAAAGACCCCGTTTTATTATTACGATACGAGGATGTTGCGCCATACGTTGGCTTGCCTCAACAAAGAGGCGGGAAAGTATGATAACTATTGTGTGCATTATGCGGTGAAAGCCAATGCCAATGCCAAGCTTCTTGCCATCATCCGTGAAGCCGGTTTGGGGGTGGATTGTGTGAGTGGGGGAGAGATACAGGCGGCGATACAAGCCGGTTTTCCGGCAGACAAGATCGTATATGCCGGAGTGGGTAAGGCGGATTGGGAGATTAATCTGGGTTTGGAGTGCGGCATCTTCTGCTTCAATGTGGAGTCTGTGGCTGAATTGGAAGTAATTAATGAGCTTGCCGCCGCCAAAAACAAAATAGCCAACGTGGCTTTCCGCATTAACCCCAATGTGGGCGCTCATACCCATGCGCATATCGTTACCGGCTTGGCGGAAAACAAGTTCGGCATCAGTATGGACGACATGGACGGGGTGATAGACACTGCGAAGGGCATGGAGCACGTAAAGTTTACCGGTCTTCACTTTCATATCGGCTCTCAAATTACCGATATGGGTGATTTTGTTGCCCTGTGCCGCCGTATCAATGAATTGCAAGAACGGTTATCTGCCCGTCAAATTGCGGTGGAACACATCAATGTGGGCGGTGGATTGGGCATTGACTACCAACAGCCCGATCGTTTTCCGGTGCCGGATTTCAAGGAATTCTTTGCCGTATATGATACGCATCTGAGGCTTCGCACCGGTCAAACGCTGCATTTTGAGCTTGGTCGCTCCGTCGTGGGTCAGTGTGGGAGCCTCATAGGCAGGGTGCTGTACGTAAAAGAGGGTATGGATAAGAAGTTCGTTATTCTTGATGCCGGTATGACCGACCTTATTCGTCCGGCTTTGTATCAGGCTTACCACAAGATAGAAAACATCACCTCGGACGATGCCGCGGAGGTGTATGATGTAGTGGGTCCTATCTGCGAATCGTCGGACGTATTTGGCAATGCGGTGGAATTGAACAAAATAAAGCGTGGCGATTTTGTGGCTATCCGTTCGGCAGGGGCTTACGGCGAGATTATGGCTTCCGGGTATAATTGCAGGGAGCTGCCGAAGGGATATGTCAGTGAAGATTTGTAAGGAGGGGGGAGTAGATGGACAGCATCTTGCAGGGTATTAATGAGCTTCTTGTTTCCTGGGGGATAAGCGGACCGTTGGCAGATGGTTTGGACAGAGGCGTTCTCTTTGCTTTCATGCTCCTTGCCGCTTATCTGGCTAACGTGATTTGCTCTCACCTTATTTTACCGTTGATTACCAAGCTGGTGCAACATACCAAAATCACGTGGGACGACGTGATCTTCGACCGCAAAGTCATCATCCACCTTGTCCGCATCGTCTCCCCCGCGCTTGTCTATGTGTGTATCCCGTATGTTTTCCCAAGTAATCCGGTTATACCGGAGATGATACAGCGCATTTGCAAGGTAGCGGGCATTTATTTCTTTGTCTGTTTTGTGAATGCTTTCTTTGTCGCCCTCTATACCCTGTACACGGAAAAGGAGCAGGGACATCCGCTAAAAGGTTTGCTGCAAACGATTCAGGTGGTGCTGTTCCTTATCGGAGCCATATCCATCATTGGGGTGCTGATAGGCAAATCTCCCATAGTGCTGCTGGCTACGCTGGGAACTTCCGCCGCAGTGCTGATGCTGGTATTCAAAGACAGCATCATGGGCGTACTGTCCGGCATTCAGCTTTCGGCAAACAAGATGCTCCGCGTGGGCGACTGGATAACGATGCCCAAGTACGGAGCGGACGGCAAAGTGATAGAAGTGGCTTTATATACGGTGAAAGTTCAGAATTGGGACAATACCATTACCACCATTCCGCCTTACGCCTTGATTAGCGATTCGTTTCAAAACTGGCGGGCGATGCAACAGTCCGGCGGCAGGAGAGTGAAGCGAGCCATCAACATAGATATGAACAGCATCAAGTTCTGCACGCCCCAAATGCTTGCCAAGTACCGCAAGATACACCTGCTCACTGCCTACATAGACGATACCGAGCAGGCAGTGCAGGCATACAACCAAGAGCGCCGCATAGACCCCAGTGTTTTGGTAAACGGCAGGCGGCAAACCAACCTGAGCGTGTTCCGCGCCTACCTCATGGCGTACCTCAAGAGCCACCCGGACGTGCATCCCGGCATGATGTGTATGGTTCGGCACCTGCACCCCACCGAGAAGGGCATCCCCCTGGAACTCTATTTCTTCTCCACCACCACCGCGTGGATTCCTTATGAAACCATTCAGGCCGACATCTTCGACCACGTGCTGGCTATCATACCGGAGTTCGACCTGCGGGTATTCCAAAACCTCGCACAGCTTCCGTAAATTCAAATCTGCCTCACCAAACACACAGACACAACGCCGCGACGGGGGCGCTCTTGTGCCTCTGTGTGAAGTTAAAAAGAAAATAAGAATACGGTTTATTGCTCCTCGAAGTCGAAAAGCGTTGTTTGATCGTCCACCTTCAGCAGCCTGCTGATGTACGCCTTTGTAATGGTGGTGGTAATGGTGATCTGGGTGGAAGTAACGGTCAAGCTGCCGATGTCGGACAGCGGACGGTCGGTGTCCAAGCCGGCGGGCGAAGTGGCGAAGCTCGCCTGTATGGCGGTGGCAGACAAACCCGTTCCGGTGATTTTCAGCACACTGCCCGCCAATACCGTCAAGGTACCGCTGAATTGGCTCACGGGAGTGCCGTTCAGGCTCACCCCGCTGACAACCAACGAAGTTTCTCCGCCGCCGCCGAGGGTAGTGATGGTAAAGTGAACCGAATCGTCCGAGCGCGTAGAAGTGCTGGCGTTATACAGGTGCATATCCGTGCCCTCCCTGAACCGGACTTTAAGTTTATCTACGGCTTTTGCCGTACATTCTTCTTCGGTCTTTGTTCCCTTGGAGTGGAAGGACAGATAAAAAGTGCCCAATTTGTCCACCTTTACCCTGTCTCCCTCCTTGAGCACCTCCCGCAGCTCGTAGATAAACTCCTGCATCACATGCACCACGTCGCTTGTGCTCAGCGCCCCTACCCTCTCCATCCTTTTGGCTACAGCCTCAATGGTGTACGTGCGCGAGGTGCCGGGCACCTGCTCCAAATGGTACAGTAACTCGGACGTAGGGTCCGATACGTTCTTTCTCTGAAGGTAATGTTTCAGTAACACTGCCATAATTCAAAAATTTTTTAGGTTAATAATTAATGTGGCTTGGGGTACGCTCCCCTTGCTTTCACTACATAAAGATACGATTTTCCCCCTTCCCTTCCAAGTCTTTGCGAAGTTTTTTTCAGATGCTGATTCCTGTGTATAAGGCAGTTAACTATTTATTTTTTATTTTTGACGGCTTCACTCCGCCGGTTTTAGCCCAAAACCTGTTCTGTTTTGATTCAAAACTGAGGTGGATTTGAATCAAAACACATCCGGTTTTAATCCAAACCCAACCCGGTTTTGACCCAAACACAAGGTGATTTTGGCTCAAAATATCCCGTTTTTTAGTTAAAACAGGGGTGGTTTTGATTCAAAACCTGCCGGTTTTGAATCAAAATGGAAAAACGTAGGGCGCCACCCACACAAAAAAAGGCGCCCCGCAAGGGGCGCCTCTAATGTATTAGGATATGTAAACTTAATCCTTAATCATTCCCAAATTCAATTTACCGTAGGTACGAAGGTTATAATCGGTTCAATCCATACATTCCCTGCCGTATCTTTGATTGGTAGATAAAGGGTGGCCTTTTCGGGAGCGAAGGTATCTTTATCAGGAACTGAATCAATATCAACACCAGGCCCTGCGACTATATCGCCTATGTCAACCGTTATAACATTCCCACTATTACCAACCCTCAGTGTTACTTCCAAAGAATTACCCTCAGCATCAATAAAGTGTAGCTTCCCGCCATTAACAGCATCACCATAAACTACTCCACCATAAAGATCACTCAAAGCATTGGTAGTCCCAAAACTGGAGTCACTTATTTTCAATGGGGCGCTAACACTTCCTATGGTCATAGTAATGCTGGCTATAGGAGTATAAGATGCACTCCCCCATGTTATAGTTGGAGTGCCTTTTGTATATATAAGTTTATTAGTAACAGCAGTAGCATTCTTATCCCAAGATACGTCTGCACTTGTCCAATCATACTTGGCTCCTTCTATGCTTGAGGCAAAGTGGAGGGTATAGGACAGGGTGGAACGCACGATGTACTCAGCGACATCAGAGGAAACAGCGCCGTAGTTATATCCTACAGTTACTGCAATGTCCTGATGGAACGCACTGCGAAGAGTAGTAGGTACACCAGCAATAGACCATTCAAATTTATGAACCACTGGACCAGCTGTTCCATTGTATTCTATAATTTCTTCTGTTGGCTTCTTGTCGTCACCAAGGTATTCAGCTATGAACACCAAGTTTGACGCTACGGCATTAAAGGTAGTAGCATTGGGGCTTGCATTATCTAAATCGCCTAAGAAGTCATAAGTAGTAGAAATTACACCTGTAACATTAACGTACCCATTGGCGGCTATGACGCGGTTATTATTGAGCTTGAGTCCATCTACCGGGAACTTGGTGGGCAGCACCTTCTTCAGGGTTACCGGGTAGTTAATCAAGGCGTGTCCGCTTGCATCCTTCAGGCTCAGGGTACCGGGATAAGTATCGCCGTCATCACTCAGCTTGGTAAGGTCTATATTCGTAACGGCCAGTTGCTTGGTATCAACCCAGTTATGTACTTCGCCGGTTGCCGAATAGCGTACCAAATCGTTAGCATTGAAATTAGTATTATTAGGAGTGTGATGCTTAACGTCTATCGACAATTCATAACCGTCAATTTTAGATACATCCAAGCCTTCAGGATAGACAAGGTCTATCGCAGTGGAAGTAACTACTCCCGCTGGTTTAGTACCATCAACCGGAAGCTCGTCAGCAGTACCCGTAGTCACCGTATATACAAAGTCAAGCGATGCTCCCTTCAGGGCTTCCTTGCTGTAAGATACGTAGAATGCCTTTCCGTCCGGGTCCACCAGGGTGCCGTTATAGTTCACCGCATATACGCGGTAGCCTACTTCTTTACCTGCCAAAGAGGGGTCGGAGGTGGTGATAACAGCCGTTTCATCGGAACTGTACACCTTGTCCAAACCGGAGATGGATGCATTCGTCCAAAGTGCCTTCTCGGTATCGGTAGCGAACTTGGTATCAAAGTCAATGTAGTAGGCAAGGATAGTTTTTCTGGCAGCAGCAACAACATCAGTACCAGTGGCTGCAGTAACAACACCAGCATCAGCAGTAGCTGCAAAACCGGCTATCGCTACTTTCAGGTCTTCACCCAAGCTCACGGGCAGGATTGTCTTCCCGGCGCCCTTTCTTTGCTCGTCGGATTCGGCATCCTTGGTGCTGGATTCAATGGTAGGATCCACATTGCTCTTGGCAGAGGTTTTAGATAACCATATCTTTTCTTTCACGCTGCCGCCGGCTTCATACTTGTTACGAAGCGTAACAACATGCTTCCCATCTGCGGTATAGCCCCAATCATTATAGATAGACTCCGGATTGGAACGAACGGATATACCCGTATTAAAGACAGTGGCTACGTATCTGCTTCCGGCATCAGACTTACTTTCCACGGCAATAGCGAAAGCTACTTCCCTACCACTTACCACACCTTCATTTACTGTCGTTTTGTCCTTCGTGGTAAGGGCGCCCAGCTTCCTGGCATCGTATTTATCATCCAGAGTAAAGGTAACCTTGTAGAGACCGCTTGCGGATGTACCGGCCCTACTAGTAATAAGCGCCAAATCCGTATAAGGTTCTACGTTGTATGCCTTGATGTATTCGCCAACGTCGGTCTTGCCCTGGCTGTTTATCAGCACTACGTTGTCCTTGTTTAGTACAGCGTTGGCAGGAGTAACCTGCACGATTACCGATGCGGTGGTTACGCCTTCACCCGTCTTTTTGGTGGTAAAGGTGATGGCGCCGGATCTGCCTTCACCAAAGGTATTGTCCACTAAAGAAGTTACCAGATTGAATCCCAGGTCGCGATTAGCGCCGGTTTCATAATACGAAATGCCCGTTATAAGCGCATTTATCTTGGCTTCCAGCGTTACCAGGTCAGGATTGACATCACTGATAGCAGCGATAATAGTATCGATGAACTCATCCACCCCTATCAAAGCTTTGGCTATGGCATCGTAGTTAAATTCACCTCCTTCGCCCGGAGCAACACCCTTTAATAAGGTGATTTCACTCCAAATATCCTTCAGTAAACCTTCCGAGAAAGAATACTTGCCTTCATCCTCCTTCTGGGCAAGACCCAATACATTGGCTTGAAGTTCCAAATTAGCTATCCGCGTGTGATAGCCTATCAGCACTTCCGCCCAGGTCAGCTTGTCCGTGTCGGCTTTGGTCAGCAGCAGGTCCTTGGCGCGGGAAGCGCTCTCCAAAGCACTTTCCAAACCTTCCAGTTGCCCGCTCAATACGATCAACTGACCCAATATCGGAGCCAGGTCTTCAAACTTGACCGGTTCTTCGGCGTCACCTTTGAGTAACTTATCAATGGCTTCCACCGATTTCTCAATGGCTTGAGCCGATGCCGCATCCTTTACATCGGCAATCTGCCCGCTCAGGGATGTTTTTGCACTTTCCAGGTCGCCCTTGGCTTTCTCAAGGTCGGCTTTCACCGCACCGATGTCCGCTGTGAGCTTGCTGTCGTCATAGTCTTCGCCGCAGCCCGCGAAGCCAATACTCAATACCACTGCTAATACTCCGGAGAGTACATAATTAAAAAGGTTTCTTTTCATAACTATAATTAATTTTAGAACGTTATTCTCCGCAAAGAAACACATAATGGATAAATCTACAATATTTTCTAAGGAAAATTATGAAAAAAAAATTAAATGTGGGCGCCGGTTTGGGTGCTTCGCGCCCCAAAGCGCTCGCTTTCTTAGAAGAAAAGGACGGGAAAGTAAGCAAAATAATCTCTATCTTTGCGCCTTTCACTTAAAACTAATGCGACATGGAAGGAAAGATAGAAGGAATTATACGGGAGGGAAGTAGCAAAGCCTCCAAAAGCGCGTGAAGCGCCTTAGGTTTGTGCTTCCTCTTGCGTTGGGTGGCTTTATTCTGTTTTGGGTATATCGTGATTTTGATTTTTCGATGCTCGGCGCGATTCTTCTCCGGGGTATGCACTGGGGATGGATGCTCCTTTCGCTGGCATTTGGCGTACTCAGTCATGTGATTCGTGGGTGGCGATGGAAACAGGCGTTGAAGCCGATGGGAGCTTTCCCGAAAACGAGCAACTGTATCAATGCCGTATTCGTATCTTACGCAGCTAATCTGATGATACCCAGGCTGGGGGAAATCTCGCGCTGCGGTATCTTGGCTAACTATGAGAAAGTTCCCTTTGCCAAATCCCTGGGAACAGTAGTTACGGAGAGGCTGATTGACGGTCTGTGTCTTGTCGTTATTACAATAATCACGCTACTGGTGCAGGTGAGCGTATTCAATCACTTTTTTACGAAAACAGGGATAGATGTATCCACCATCTTCAATAAGTTCACTTCCGTTCATTTCTACATCATCTTATGTTGCGTAGTGGCTACCGTTGTGCTTCTGCATTACCTCATACGTACCCTGTCTTTCTTTAAAAAGGTAAAGGGAATGATGCTCAACGTTCGGGAAGGGGTGATGTCTTTAAGAAAAGTGACCAATCTCCCGCTCTTTATCTTGCTCACTGTGCTTATTTGGTTCTGCTACTTCATGCACTTTTACATCGCATTTTTCTGCTTTTCGTTTACCGGGCATTTAGGGATTTGGGCGGGAGTGGTGATGTTCATCGGCGGAACTTTCTCTGTCGTTGTGCCTACTCCTGCGGGAGCCGGACCGTGGCACTTCGTGATTATCTCCATGATGTCTCTTTACGATGTCAGCGTAACGGATGCGGGAATATTTGCTTTGCTTGTACACAGTGTTCAGACATTTTTAATAGTTTTGCTGGGGATATACGGTATGGCAATGTTGCCCGTCATGAATAAAAGCAAAAATCTATGAAAACAATTCTAACATTAAGCCCCAAAAACGTATGGAAACATTTCCATTCACTCACCCAAATACCCCGCCCATCGGGGTTTATGCAGCCGGTAACGGAGTTTTTGCTGAACTTCGGCAGAGACTTGGAACTTGAATCGTTTATTGATGATGCCGGTAATGTGATTATCCGCAAACCCGCCACACCGGGAATGGAGACCCGGAAAGGAATCATCTTGCAGGCTCACATGGACATGGTTCCCCAAAAGAACAACGATACAACGCACAACTTTGAAAAACACCCCATTCAAACATACATTGACGATGATTGGGTAAAAGCCAAAGGCACCACGCTGGGAGCAGATAACGGTCTGGGGGTAGCCGCAATCATGGCGGTGTTGGAAGATAACAACCTGAAACACGGTCTGCTGGAAGCGCTTATCACCAAGGACGAAGAAACCGGTATGTTCGGCGCTTTCGGTTTGAGACCCGCCACCATAAACGGGGAGATATTGCTGAACCTTGATTCCGAAGATGAAGGAGAACTGTTCATCGGTTGTGCCGGTGGGTTGGATATTAACGCAACGAAACTGTATCAAGAGGTGAAACCCCTCGAACATCACATTGCTTTCAAAGTAACGCTGAAAGGTTTGCGAGGAGGGCACTCCGGATTGGAAATCGACAAAGGTCGCGCCAATGCCAACAAGCTAATGGTGCACTTCCTTTATGAAGCCACCCAAAGAGGCGCTCGCCTTGCCGATTGGCAAGGCGGAAACATGCGCAATGCCATTCCGCGTGAAGTGCAAACGGTAGTTACCGTTCCTGCGGCTGATAAAGAATCTTTCTTGAAGTCGGTTGCCGGTTTCGAAGCCATGTGTAATGAAGAATACAAAGCGGTAGAAACTCCCATCAGTTTCAAAGCCGAACAGGTGGAACTGCCGCAGGGAATCGTACCCTTGGATGTACAAGATGCTCTTATTCAAGCCATCTACGCCTGCCCCAACGGAGTAATACGGATGATTCCCACCATACCTGACACGGTAGAGACTTCTTCCAATCTGGCTATTATCTCCATTGGCAATGGGGAGGCTTCCATCAAGATTCTGGCTCGCAGCTCCAGTGATAACATGAAAGCCGATTTGGCAAACAGCTTGGAAAGCTGCTTCAAAATGATTGGAATGACAGTGGAACGAGGTGGAGACTATTCCGGTTGGCAACCTAACTTCGATTCTCCTATCTTACATGCCATGAAAGCTTCTTATAAGAAACAATTCGGAAAGGAACCGGAGGTAAAGGTCGTGCATGCAGGATTGGAATGTGGCATCATTGGGTCTACTATAAAAGGGCTTGATATGATTTCCTTCGGACCCACTTTGCGTTCGCCGCACTCGCCGGACGAAAGGGTGTACATTCCTTCGGTAGCAAAGTTCTACGACTTCTTGGTAGCCACGTTAGAGAATACGCCTGTGAAAGAATAAACCCAATAACTCAAGACCTCGCTATTTTCTTTATCTCATTGAGTTTGTTCAATGCGTCAAGCGGGGTCAAGTTGTTTACATCCAGGTTCTTCAATTCATCCCTGATTTGGCAGAGGATAGGATCATCAAGCTGAAAGAAACTTAATTGCAGTCCTTCCCGCTTCTCTCCTACTTCAATCAAGGGTTTACCGGCAATTCCATCTTTCCGGTTATCCGTTTCTAACTGGTGGAGTATGTCATTTGCACGCTTCACAATACTCTTGGGCATACCTGCCATCTTTGCTACATGGATGCCGAAAGAGTGTTCGCTTCCCCCGCGTTCCAACTTGCGGAGGAAGATTACCCTATTATCCACCTCCCTCACCGATACGTTGTAGTTCTTAATCCGTTTGAAAGTCTTTTCCATTTCATTCAGTTCGTGGTAATGGGTAGCGAAGAGGGTACGCGCCTTGGCTCCCGGATGCTCGTGCAGGTATTCCACAATAGCCCAGGCAATGGAAATACCGTCGTAGGTGGAAGTGCCCCTCCCCAATTCGTCGAACAATATCAGGCTTTGGGGGGATATATTGTTCAAGATGCCGGCGGCTTCGTTCATTTCCACCATGAAGGTGGATTCTCCTACCGAAATATTATCGCTTGCCCCCACACGGGTGAAGATTTTATCCACCAGACCGATGTGCGCACTTTCGGCAGGCACGAAGGAGCCTATTTGGGCAAGCAGCGTTATCAATGCCGTTTGCCTCAGCAATGCCGATTTGCCAGCCATATTGGGACCTGTAACAATGATGATTTGCTGG
>SNRY01000052.1_pt1 | contig 50787 bp, 36 predicted proteins | sample 4693421 | NCBI WGS metagenome assembly SNRY01 (sample SAMN11003215, study PRJNA524138) | termite gut metagenome | isolation source: Bacteroidetes bacterial symbionts from single cell of protist host amplifed... | host: Streblomastix strix ... | reverse complement strand
CTACTGCGGTATCGGTGATTGCATGGCTGCCGTGGGATACTTTATCGGTGAGAATGCTATACGTGATGCATACGATAAAATACCGGAACCAGCCCCTAATGTAATCACCTTTGAGTAAACTGATAATACGGTTAAACACCGTATAAAATTGAGGTATAGCCCGGATTACTCTTTTATAATTTGGGCTATTCTTATGTGGAGGCTACCAATGCCGGATATGCCGGTAAAAAAAGACTTTATTTTTTCAGATACTCGTTGTCATCCGATATGTTTGTTTAAGCCATTTTAAAGCATTTTTCAGGAGGTATATCATGCAATAATAAAAGCCTGTTTGATATAATAAGACGTAAAAACATGCTTTAAAATGGATATTTAAGGATTGTTTAGTGGGGTAAATCCTCCATGACTTTAAACAAATGGACTACTCTATAGGAAAAAACACTGAAAGGTTTAACAAGCATGAAGCATTACAAGGTTTTGGGACGCCCAAAACACAAACTTGCTCCACTATGAATAGGTTTGTATGATACTTTGAAAAAAAGATGTACCTTTGAAAATCAAAAGCCCGCTAAAAGTTGTTTTTTGGCAATTTTGTTACCCGTTTATTACCCAATAAAAATAAAGGCGGGATTTTTCTTCTTATAATCAGACACTTACAAACACTCTTTGGCTTATTGGGGCTCTCCTTTAACTCCTTCCCCCTACACAATAAATGACCGTCCTCCGGGAAAAAGGCTCGAACCCTGTAAATTACCGTCCTCGGAAGAGGTTGACCGTCTTAATCTCGATATTTGCCGTCCTCGAAGGCTGTTTTGCCGTCCTGAGGACGATAGCTGTCGTCCTTAGCACGGCAATTCTCGTCCTCAGGACGGCAAAATATAAGGAAAAGGACGACAGACTCCCTTCGAAGGACGACAGATTCTGGAGGTAGATGCACAGAAAGTGAACAACTTCTCCTTTCTAAATGCACTATGGGTTAAAACTTGTATTGTATAAATGTACTATGAGCTAAATTTCTTATATTTGTATTTATATTAGTTCATTCATAAATTTCAATTATATGATTAAGTTATTCTTTAACAATAACATCGTTTTATTTCTTTTAGTAATAGGATTGCTTGTAGCGCCTATATCTTCTTCTGCTTCCGAAAAACAGAATCCGGCAAAACCGTATTGGCAAGATGTACAAACGGTGGCTGTCAACAAAGAGTATCCTCGTTCGGAGTTTATGACTTACGGTAATCGGGCGGATGCCCTGTCCGGTCAATATGAAAAAAGCAAGTATTATGTTTTATTGAACGGAACATGGAAGTTTTATTTTGTCGATTCTTACAAAGACTTGCCCGGTAATATTACCGACCCTTCGATAAGTGTCGAAGGATGGAAAGATATTAAAGTGCCTGGTAATTGGGAACGGCAAGGATATGGAACGGCTATCTACACCAACCATGGTTACGAATTTCAACCCCGTAATCCGCAACCTCCGAACTTGCCCGAAGCAAACCCCGTAGGAGTATATCGCAGGGACATCGAAATTCCCGCCAATTGGAACAACCGTGATATTTACCTGTATATTGCCGGAGCCAAATCCGGAGTATATGTTTATATCAACGGACAGGAAGTCGGGTATAGCGAAGACTCTAAAAATCCGGCAGAATTTCTTATCAATAAATATGTGAAAGAAGGAACGAACGTATTGACGCTTAAAATTTTCCGTTGGAGTACCGGTTCTTATTTGGAATGTCAGGACTTTTGGCGCATCAGTGGCATTGAGCGGGACGTTTTTTTGTATTCACAACCTAAGACGGCAATAAAGGATTTTCGTATCGTATCTACTCTTGACGATACGTATAAAAATGGTGTCTTTAATTTGGCAGTAGATATTCGTAACAACACTTCTGTTACGAAGCTCGTAACGGTTGGCTACGAATTGTTGGATGACAATAAAATTCCTGTAACTAAAGCAACCAAAAACATATCATTAGTTTCCGGTGTCACGCAAACAGTGTCATTCGACAAAGAGTTTCCCGGCATAAAAACCTGGTCTTCCGAAGCCCCTAACCTTTATAAACTGTTAATGACCGTAAGCGAAGAAGGGGAAACAACGGAAATAGTGCCTTTCAATGTAGGTTTTCGGAAAATAGAAATCGCACCTATCGACCAAAAGACAAGAAACGGACAACCTAGCATCGTATTCAAAGTAAATGGACAGCCTATTAAACTGAAAGGCGTAAATATACACGAACATAATCCGGTAACGGGTCATTATGTGACGGAAGAATTAATGATCCGCGATTTTGAGCTGATGAAACAAAACAACTTAAACTCTGTTCGCCTGTGTCATTATCCGCAAAGCAGACGCTTTTACGAATTGTGCGATGAATACGGACTTTATGTGTATAATGAGGCAAATATCGAGTCGCACGGAATGTATTACGATCTTAAAAAAGGAGGAAGCTTGGGCAATAATCTCGAATGGTTAAAACCGCATATTGACAGGATTACGAATTTGTACGAACGTGGTAAAAATTATCCTTCGGTAACTTTTTGGTCGCTTGGCAACGAAGCGGGCAACGGATACAATTTCTACCAAGCCTATCTTTGGATAAAAGAAAGAGATTTAATGAATCGTCCGGTAAATTATGAACGTGCCTTATGGGAATGGAATACCGATATGTATGTGCCGCAATATCCGAGCGCCGAATGGTTGGAAGGTATAGGCATAAGAGGTAGTGACCGTCCCGTAGTTCCATCGGAATATTCCCACGCTATGGGCAATTCCAACGGTAATCTCTGGGATCAATGGAAGGCTATTTACCAATATCCTAACTTGCAAGGCGGGTATATTTGGGATTGGGTTGACCAAGGATTTCTTGAAAAAGACGAAAACGGACGGGAATATTGGGCATACGGAGGAGACTATGGCGTAAATGCCCCAAGTGATGGCAATTTTTTGTGTAACGGTATTGTTCTTCCCGACCGCACACCGCATCCTGCGATGGCGGAAGTGAAATATGCGCATCAAAATGTGGGCTTTAAAGCCGTTAATCTTAGTGCCGGCAAGTTCTTGGTAGAGAATCGTTTTTATTTTACCAATTTGAAGAAATATAAGGTTTCTTATCAGGTAAAAACCAATGATAAGGTGGTAAATAAAGGTAATATGACGTTGAACATTGCTCCTCAGTCGTCGCAAGAAATAACGATACCCGTTCAGAACTTGAAACCGCAAGCGGGAGTAGAATATTTCGTCAAGTTTGATGTTACGACTGTTCAGCCGGAACCATTGATTCCTGCCGGTCATGTCATTGCCTACGAGCAATTCCGTTTGTCATTGGAGAGTACAAAGATAAAATACGATGTTTACGGTCCGCAATTAACGGTGAAAACAGAGGGAAGCCAAACGATTGTTTCTTCTTCCAAAGTAAACTTTGTGTTCGATAAAAATACAGGATTAGTTACTTCTTATAAGACAGGCGGTGTAGAATATTTCAAAGACGGTTTCGGGGTGCAGCCCAATTTTTGGCGTGGACCTACGGACAACGACTACGGTAACGGTGCCCCCAAACGTTTGCAAGTCTGGAAACAATCAAGTAAGAATTTCAATGTCGTTGATGTTTCTACTAAAACAGAAAACAACTGTATTGTATTTACAGTGAACTATCTGCTAAAAGCCGGTAATCTTTATGTCGTAAATTATAAAATATACCCCAATGGTATAATCAATGTGAATGCCAAGTTTACTTCTACTACAATGCAAGCGGTAGAAACAGGGTTATCCGAAGAAACTCGTAAAGCGACTTTCAGTCCGGGAAATGAAATTGCCCGCAAAGCAGCAGCCGAACTTGAAGTTCCACGTATAGGAGTACGCTTTCGTCTGCCTGCTGATATGAATCAAGTAGAATATTTTGGACGGGGTCCGGAGGAGAATTACATCGACCGCAATGCCGGTACATTAATAGGACAATATAAAACAACAGCCGATGAGATGTATTTTAATTACGTCCGTCCGCAAGAGAACGGGCATCATACGGATACACGTTGGTTGGCTTTGAGTAAAGCAAATGGCAAGGGATTGTTGATACAAGCCGATAAAACCGTTGGATTTAATGCTTTGCGGAATAGTGTAGAAGATTTTGATGCGGAAGAAACTACTCGCCGTCCGTACCAATGGAATAATTTTAGTGAAAGAGAAATAGCCAATCACAATGAAGCTTCCGCTAAAGATGTATTGAGAAGAAATACTCATGTCAATGATATTACACCGAGAGATTTTGTGGAAATATGCGTCGACATGCAACAGCAGGGAGTAGCGGGTTATAACAGCTGGGGAGCGCGTCCGGAATCCGGATATCGTATTCCGGCTAATCAGGAATATAATTGGGGTTTTACCCTTGTTCCGATAACGAGCAGTAAGGATATTGTAAACTATTTACATTATGACTATAATTAATTCTAATCATTCAATTATTAAAATCATGTTAAAGAAATTTGGTTTTTTGTTTGCTATTGTTACATGTTCGATCATTACATGTGTAACAAGTTGTACATTTCTGTCGCCCGGGAAAGCGACAGCTTGCGAACCTATTGTATTACAGACGCCTGTACGTCCTTCCGGTCAAACAGATGTTATCAATCTGACGGCTCCTAAATTAGAAACCGTACGTGTCGGATTTATCGGTTTGGGTATGCGTGGTCCTGATGCAGTTGCACGTTTCACTCACTTGGAAGGAGTACAAATAGTAGCTTTGTGCGATATCCATCCCGAAAGAGTGGAAAATTGTCAGGAAATTCTTAAAAAGGCAGAGCTTCCCGAAGCAGTTGGCTACTCCGGTAGTGAAGATGTTTGGAAACAACTCTGCGAACGTGATGATATAGACCTTGTTTATATTGCAACGGATTGGATAAATCATACTCCGATGTCTGTTTATGCCATGGAAAAAGGTAAGCATGTAGCTTGTGAAGTACCCATTGCTATCTCTATCGACGAATGTTGGCAACTGGTTAATACGGCAGAAAAAACCCGTAAACATTGTATAATGCTTGAAAATTGTTGTTACGATTTCTATGAAATGACTACATTAAACATGGCGCAACAAGGTTTATTGGGTGAAGTTGTTCATGCCGAAGGGGCTTATATACACGATCTGCGTTTTTTGAATTTCAGAGAATTGAATATTACAGATCCTGACAGGGGCGGTTATAACGATTATTGGAGATTGAGAATGAACGAACAGCATACCGGTAATTACTATCCGACCCACGGTCTTGGTCCGGTTGCGCAAGCTTTGAATCTCGGACGTGGCGACCGTATGAAATATTTGGTATCCTTATCAAGCGACCAATTCGGCATGACAGCTTATGCCAAAGAAAAGTTCGGCGATGATTCCGATTATGCCAAACAAACATACGCTTTGGGAGATATGAATACCACTTTGATTAAGACGGCAAAAGGGAAATCTATTATGATTCAACATGATGTAACGAGTCCACGTCCGTATAACCGTAAACATGCGCTAAGCGGCACAAAAGGATATATCGAAAAATATCCGCGTCCGGGCATTGCACTTGAGCCTTCGGAAAAGCTTTCCGCAAAGTACGATAATTTAGGTGCACATGGTTTTGTGAAGAAGGACGTTTACGATGCCTTAATAGCAGAGTATGAACATCCTATAACCAAAGAAGTTGGTGAGTTGGCTAAGAAAGTCGGTGGACATGGCGGTATGGATTTCATTATGGATTATCGTTTGATCTATTGCTTGCATAATGGGCTTCCATTGGATATGAACGTATATGATGGTGTGGATTGGTCTTGTTTGGGTGAATTGACTGAGATTTCCGTGAAACACAATAGTGCGCCTATTGCTGTTCCGGATTTTACTCGCGGCAGTTGGGATAAAGTTCAAGGATTTAAACATGCTTTTGCCGAGTAATGAAAAGAATTATATTTTTCTGTTTTGCTTCCCTTTTTCTGTGGGGAAGCAAAACAGAAGCACAAAACACCCTAAACATACGTTTAAGTGGTAATGCTTATGTTACTTCCCATCCAAGAGGAGCGCGCATTACTCAATTAGGGTTAGTAAACTGGAAAGATTCAAATGCTGTAATTTCCACTTATTTTTATCTGCATAAACCCGAGAAAATAGTATTGTCCCTGATAGCCAAAGGGAAATCACAAATTAAAGTAAAATGTGAAGGAAAAGAATTTAAAGTAAAATTCAGTTCCGACGAGTTTGCGACCGTACCGGTAGGTGAAGTTACTGCAAAGGTTTCCGGATACGTGAGAGTTGATATGGAAGGAATGGAAAAAGAAGGTGATACTTTCGGTGAAATCCAAGAAGTAATGGTAAGTAACGTGTACGGGGAATCGAATTATGTAAAAGACTTTTCCGACTATTGGGGTAGGAGAGGTCCTTCCGTACATTTGGGATACACTATGCCTGAGGGAAATACCGAATGGTTTTATAATGAAGTAACAGTTCCGGAAGACGGTGAAGTAATGTTCAGTTATTACATGGCTGCCGGATTTGGAGAAGGATATTTCGGCATGCAGTACAATTCGTTGGCAGAACGTCGTATTTTGTTTTCGGTGTGGAGTCCTTATAATACTCAAAATCCCAAAGAAATACCGGAAGAATATCGAGTGAAAATGTTACGCCGTGGTATGGACGTCCACATCGGAGAGTTTGGCAATGAGGGTTCGGGTGGGCAAAGTTATTTGATATATCCTTGGCGTGCGGGCGCTACTTATAAGTTTTTGATGCATGTAAAACCTGATGGCGAAGGAAATACCATTTATACGGCTTATTTTTTTGCTGTCGAAGAAAACAAATGGCGTTTGATAGCAAGTTTCATACGTCCGAAGACGAATACATGGTATGTTCGCGCCCATTCTTTCCTTGAGAATTTTAACCCTGAACAAGGATATTTGTCTCGTAAGGTATTCTTTACTAATCAATGGGTCAGAAAAAGTGACGGATTATGGATGAGGCTAACCAAAGCTCGCTTTACTCATGATGCTACGGCTTCGGCTAAAGTACGTTTGGACTATCAAGGAGGAGTCGAAGAAGATATTTTCTATCTCAAAATGGGAGGTTTTTTCAATGAATCGGTTTCGATGGGGAGTGTTTTTGAACGTTCACCAAAAGGTGTACAACCGGAAGTTGATTTTGAGGAGTTGGAGAAATTGTGAGAAAAACGTTTGCAAGTCACATATGCTTTTTGGTTTAAATCTCTCCAACCAGTTATTGACACTCACTTGGTTCATACCCGTAATGCTATCGGTTTCTTTTAAAGTGCGATCTTCCGATTTTAACAAGATCGTATAGCAAACATAAGTTTTTGAGTATATCTAAATGCACTACGGGTATAAATATTTGTATTTCAAAAAGTGAAAAGAGAATACATGCGACGATACTTTATCTATTTGGCTTATGACGGAACCAATTATCATGGCTGGCAGATTCAACCCAATGGTATCAGTATTCAAGAGTGTTTGATGAAAGCCCTTTCCACCTTTTTGCTACAAGAGACGGAAATTGTAGGAGCAGGAAGAACCGATGCGGGAGTACATGCTTCACTTATGACGGCACATTTTGATTATGAAGAAGATGTATTGGATACCGGAATATTGACGGAAAAGCTCAACCGTTTACTTCCTCCCGATATATCCGTTTATAAAGTGTGTAAGGTAAAAGATGATGCACATGCGCGTTTTGACGCTGTAGCCCGTACCTATAAATATTATGTAACTACAATGAAGTTCCCTTTTAACAGACAATATCATTATCGTATATACAATGAATTGGATTTTGAAAGAATGAACGAAGCTTCCCGCACTTTATTCGATTATTCTGACTTCACAAGTTTCAGTAAATTACATACGAACGTAAAAACCAAACTTTGCAAAATAACTCATGCCGAATGGACAAAGGAAAACGAAACGACTTGGGTATTTACCATTCGTGCGGACAGGTTTCTGCGTAATATGGTACGTGCCATTGTTGGCACTCTATTTGAAGTGGGACGTGGAAAACTGTCTGTTGAAAATTTTAGAAAAATAATCGAACAGAAAGACCGATGTAAAGCAGGGAGTTCCGCTCCAGGACATGCTCTATTTTTAACCAATATAGAATATCCCGAAAAAATATTTCTTATAAATAACGATAGTGTAGTATCCTGAAAAAAGTTTATACACCCACAAATTTATTCATAACATTTGCCGGTGCCCGTCCATTCTTCAATTCATTTTTCATAAAATCCATATAAGGAGCTACGTGCTTGAAAAAACGGTAGTAACCCTCGCAAAGATAATTCAATCCGGACTCTCCGTCCTTAGTTCGGCTGAAACGGTTTTTAGGACATTCACCGTTGCAAGCAAAAAGATAATTGCAATTTTTACATTGCGTAGGAAGTGATGCTTGTTTCATTCCACCAAAAGATGTTTGTTTATCGCCGTACATCATTTCGACTAATGTTTGACTGCGTATATTACCTAATTTGTATTCGGGAAATACAAAATGGTCACAAGCATATACATCCCCGTTAAATTCCATTACACCTGCATGTCCGCAATTCTTAGAGAGGATACATATACCAGGCTGTTCGCCTGCCCAATTAGCAAGTGTTGCATCAAACAATTGTATATAATATTTCCCTACATCTTGTTTTATCCATTCGTCAAACAATGTACATAAAAAATCACCCCACTGATTGGGTGTTATGGAAAAGTCGGTCAGTTTGCTTTCGTCATCTTGGAGAGAGGCTAAATGTCGTCCGTCTTCGTGCCTTGTAATACGTTCTACTATCGGAGCAAACTGTATATACCGACAATCCATTTCTTTAAAGAAATTGTAGAAATCCAAAGGATGGTCGGCATTATATTCATTTATTACCGCCATTGCATTCCACTCCACATTGTATTTTTTCAATAAATTGATACCTTGCATCACTTTGTGGAAAGAAGGTCTTCCCTGTTTATTCTTACGATAGCTATCGTGAAACTCTTGAGGGCCATCTATGGAAATTCCCACTAACCAATTGTTATCATGAAAAAACTTACACCATTCATCAGTCAATAACGTTCCGTTGGTCTGCAAGCAGTTATCCACAGTCCTTCCCCGTGCATATCTTTTCTGACATTCTATTGCTTTTTTATAGAATGAAAGCGGACGCATCAATGGTTCTCCTCCATGCCAAGTGAAAAGTATTTGAGGCATGGTTTGTGAATTGATGTACTCTTCAGTAAATTTCTCAAGCAATTCTTCGCTCAATATATGATTGGAATCTTTATCGTAAAGTTTTGCTTTTTCTAAGTAATAGCAATAATCACATGCCAAATTACATACTGAACCGGCAGGTTTTAGCATTACATAAAGAGGTTTGGCAAATGGGGCAAGGGTTAGTGTCATTATTACAAGTTTAATTTTTTTGCGATATTTTTCGGTATTCCATCTTTATGAACAAGAATATTTATCGTTTTATATTTTACAAAAGCCTTTGAGACATACCATGTACCATCATATTTACTCTTTGTTCCCCAAGAATTTTTTGCCATGTAATATTTTTTTCCTGTTTGATCCTCAGCTATTCCGTAAATAAGCATTCCATGGTCGTCAGTACTCTCCCAATTATCAAAAGCCGTTTGGCGCATCTCTTGTGTAATTTCTTTTTCAATATCATGTTTATTATCCGTATCCGAGACCACTGCGGTACCATTACGAGTGAATCCTCCTTCACTTACATCACTCGCCCATGCTACGGTAAATCCTGTTTCCGTTGCATTGTCTATAACTGTCATAAGTTCGTCTATAGACAAGTTCCATGACTCGCCATTGCGCCAATTATCCTGTATTTCAATGGCAAACTTGCTATAATAGGGGTGATGAGTATAAGAAGTCAATGACACATAGTCATCAGGATTTAATCTCAATGATTGAGCAAAAGTCACCGGAGTGTATTCATTTCCTTTATAAACAAACTTTTCAGGGTATTTTCCCAAATAAGTATCATAAATGGCACAAACTCCTTGCTTCCACACGGGAGTAAGCTTCTTAAGAGATCCTTTGGCGATAGCATTCACATAAGCACTTGCTACGGCATCTAATTCAGTGTGTACCGGAAGTGTATCACCGTACATAATTCCCGGCATGGCTTCTTGCGGAACAAGTCCATAGTGTTTCAAACAATACAATACATCATAGAAAACTCCACCCGGCGAAAAGGAACTACTTCCGTGTAAACGTACATAATGCTCGGCACGATCCACCATTGTATGATGAACAACAAACATTTCCGAGAGGTCATACTCACCCTTTCCTATACGAAGAAGTTCCGATTCCAGAAGACCAAGAGTTGAAAAACTCCAACACGTACTTGAGCGGTTCTGGTTTTTAATTGAAGTTATGGGATTCTCTTTTATCTTAGTAAACACAAAATTTTCTTGTGCAATAATGTTATAATAAAGCACGCTTAATACAAATACTGCTAATATTCTTTTCATAAGATATAATTTATTGATGATTTTCCTTTTCTTCATAAATGTTAACCCCCACTTGCTTCAAATCTTCCCAATAGCAGGGATATGACTTGGAAACTACATGCGGGTCAGCAATACAGATATTCGGATGACAGATAGCAGCCGGAGCAAAAGCCATTGCCATACGATGATCTTCGTACGTTTTTATAATGGGAAGAGGCTGTGACTTTTGGCGTTCGCCTTCCCATATTAAAATTGAATCACTTTCTTCCCGTAATATATAACCTAATTTACTAAGTTCGACAATAAGGGCTGCTATGCGGTCGGTTTCTTTTATCTTTAAGCTTTGTAATCCGGTAAAACGAAAAGGGATATTCATTAAAGCGCAAGTTACAACAAATGTTTGTGCCAAATCCGGAATATCAATGAAATTTTCCTCCAATTTTTCAACACATATACCTGTTTTTCTCAATATAACGCCTTTATTGGTATAAATAGTTTCTACTCCCAAACGAGTAAAAATCTCTGCTCCGCGACTATCTCCTTGATAACTGTTCTGAAATAATCCCAACAATTCAATTTCCACTGTTTCCGAAAGGGCAACTATTTGATACCAATATGAGGCTGCACTCCAATCGCTTTCCACTATAAACGAAGGTACGCTCCGATAAGGTTGATGTTTGACGGAAATAGTGTCGGAAGAATTCCATGAAACCTCAATACCAAAATCTTGCATCAGCTTTAATGTAAGATTGATATAAGGAAGGGAAATAATTTTTCCTGTCAAATGCAATTGCAAACCATTCTTTAAAGTGGGAGCTATCATCAATAATGCAGAAATGTATTGGGAACTGATATCCCCTTTCAAAGATATTTCACTACCGGCTAGTTTCGTGCCGGTAATACGAAGTGGGGGAAAACCTTCGTTACCGATATATTCTATCTCAGCTCCCAATTCACGCAAAGCATTTACTAATAGTTGGATAGGGCGCCGACACATTCGTTCGGTTCCTGTAATGATATGAGTACCCGGTGTTACGCTCAGATAGGCGGTTAAAAAACGCATGGCTGTACCGGCTGCCATAATATCTATTACCTCATCCGTAGTATTTAATGCTTTTATCATAACCTGAGTATCATCACAATCAGAAAGATTATCAGGAGTAAACATCCCTCCTGCAAGGGCATTGATGATAAGTATGCGATTGCTGATACTTTTGGAAGAAGGGAGCTTGATAACAGCATTTATATGTGAAGGGAAAGAGAGAGTATAGTACATACATTTAATGAGTATTGCCGGAGCTCAATATCTTTTTATATTCTCCGGAATTTAGTATTTCAACGGCGCACGTAACACTTTTATTTGTTGTGTTTATAATTTGATAATAATTGTCCGCCCCCCAAACATCTCTAGCTATGAATGCTTTGAATTGTGTTTTTATGAACGGTAGTGAAATATTATACTCTTTTTCGTCAAATTCTATCTTTTCTTTTTCGGCTAGCTCTTTCATATCAGCCAACAACAAATCAAGGTCGCTAATGAAAAACTGTTTGCTAAAAGTCTCAAATTTTTCATATCTTTTGAGTAATTCATTACGATAATTATCTACATATTTTACAGCTGTTTTTATAATGATACCTCTATCTCGCAGTTTACGATAGTAATCGGTATAAAAGGTTGTATCAATCGGCACAAAATAATCGGGCATGATACCACCGCCACCATAAATGATACGTCCCAACTTTTTTGTTTTATATTGCAATGAATCAAGGAAATGGATACTATCGACATTCGTCATCTCACCCTTACTATATCTATTATAGATGTCCGTATGATATTGCTCTATGTTTTCATACGGTTTTTGAATACAACGCCCCACCGGAGTATAATAACGGGCAATAGTAAGACGAACCATAGAGCCATCCGGCAAGTCCATAGGATATTGTACCAATCCTTTTCCAAAAGAACGTCGACCAACAATTATACCTCTGTCCCAATCTTGTATAGCTCCACTTACAATTTCACTTGCCGAAGCCGTATGTTCATTTACCAATATTATTAGACGACCTCTTTGAAACTTACCATCACCTTTAGCCCAAAACTCGCTTCGTTTTGCTGCTCTTCCTTCAGTATATACTGTAAGTTCTTTCTGGGCAAGAAACTCATTTGTTATGTCAATGGCAGCATTAAGATAGCCTCCTCCATTCTCTTGCAGGTCAAGAATAAGGTCTTTCATTCCTTCCTTTTGAAGTTTAGTCAGCGCTTCTCTAAATTCATTGACAGTAGTTGTTCCGAAATGTTCTATACGGATATATCCTATTTTAGGCTGAATCATATAAAAGGCATTTATACTGTAAATCGGAATCTTGTTACGTTTTACGGTAAATGTAAGCGGTTCGTTAACTCCTTTTCTTATAATAGTAAGATTTACTTCCGTTCCCTTCGGTCCTCGTAAACGGCTCATAATTTTATCACTGCTCATTTTCACACCCGCTATAACAGTATCGTTTACGGCAATAATACGGTCGCCGGCTAAAATACCCACTCTTTCCGAAGGTCCGTTGTTTATTGGCTGAATAACATATAAAGTATCTTCAACCATATTAAATTGCACGCCGACGCCTTCAAAGTTTCCTATCAAAGGCTCATTCATTCTTTTTACTTCCTCCGGATTTGAGTATGTAGAATGAGGGTCAAGTTGAGACAACATCTTCGTAATCGCTTCTTCAACTAATTTAGCTTCATCCACCTTATCAACATACAAGTTTGTTATGGCAGATTCTACCATTTGCAGTTTGGATAAAGCAGGAGTAATCGTGTTTTGCGATTGAACACCACCAGTCATACAAAGTTGCCAATAAACAAATGAGCAGACAAAAGCCCTATTGAAAATAGGGCGAAGAGAATTGTTTGTTTTGAAAAAACACTTCATTATGTTTCCTTTGATTTATATTTCGATTCCCTCAGGAAGAAAACGGCTAACATCTTTACCATAACTTAATAACTCGCGTACCATGGTAGAACTCACATAAGCGAATTCCGGCTCGGCAAAGAGTAAAATAGTTTCTATGTCGGAAAGTTTACGATTGATGTCGGCTATAGTTTCTTCGTATTCAAAGTCTCTCATTGTCCGGATACCACGGACAATAAACTGGACATTTATTTGTTGGGCAAAATCAGCGGTAAGGCTATTGTAAGACATCACCTGTACTTGCGGTTGATCTTTGTAATATTGCCGGATGGACATCAATCGTTTATCAATAGGGAAATAAGTACTTTTATTTTCATTGATACCGATGCCGATAATAAGTTCGTCCATGAATTGAAGCGTGCGACAAACGATAGAATCGTGTCCGATGGTGAAGGGATCAAAAGTACCGGGGAATATTGCCCGTTTCACATTTTTCATTGAATGTTACTTAAATCAAACATTGATATCTGGACTTGTATCATCAAACATTGAATTGATGGTTGTTAGCTTCTTATCTCTCCTTCTTAAGCAATATCTTCCTCTATCACCAAATTATTAATAATAAAACCTTGCCGTTCCATCGTATTTTTCCCCATATAAAATTCAAGAAGCTCTTTCACCGAATCATTCTTCCGTAGCTTAACCTGTTCCAAACGCATATCTTCCCCTATAAAATATTTGAACTCATTAGGAGAAATCTCTCCCAAGCCTTTGAAACGAGTAATCTCAGGATTAGGACTCAAGGTTCTTATGGCTTTTATACGTTCTTCTTCGGAATAGCAATAAACCGTTTTTTTCTTATTGCGTACCCTGAACAGAGGTGTCTGCAATATATAGACATGTCCTTTTTTAATCAAATCGGGAAAAAACTGCAGAAAAAAAGTAATCAATAACAAACGAATATGCATACCGTCCACATCGGCATCAGTAGCTACAATAACTTTGTTGTAACGCAAACTTTCGAGACCGTCTTCGATATTCAATGCTGCTTGAAGCAAATTAAATTCTTCATTTTCATAAACTACTTTTTTCGTCAGTCCGAACGAATTCAAAGGCTTGCCACGTAAACTGAATACGGCTTGAGTGTTTACATCACGACTTTTAGTTATGGATCCACTGGCGGAATCGCCCTCAGTAATAAATATGCAGGAGTTTTCCGTGTTTTCTTCTTTAGTGTCATTCAAATGGATTCGACAATCTCTGAGTTTACGGTTATGCAAGTTTGATTTTTTAGCACGTTCACGTGCCAATTTAGCAATACCGGCAATAGATTTACGTTCTTTTTCCGATTCTTGAATCTTCTGCGATATTGCATCGGAAGTATCACGATTGATATGCAGGTAATTATCCAGTTCTTTCTTAACAAAGTCATTAATAAGTTTATTAATACTAATGCCATCCAGATTCATGTCTTTCGAACCCAACTTGGTTTTAGTCTGCGATTCAAATATCGGTTCTTCCACTTTGATGCTGATAGCTCCTACTATACCGGTACGAATATCGGCATAATCAAAATTCTTATTGTAATACTCTTTGATGGTTTTACTCACCGCCTCTCGAAAGGAAGAAAGGTGAGTCCCTCCCTGCGTAGTATGCTGTCCATTAACAAATGAATAATATTCTTCACCATATTGATTGCTATGAGTAAGCACTACTTCGATATCATCAGCTTTCAGGTGAATAAAGGGATAAAGCGGTTCTGTAGTCATATTTTCATTCAACAGATCAACCAATCCGTTTTCCGAATAAAACGCTTTCCCATTAAAAATAATAGTCAAACCGGAATTAAGGAACACGTAGTTTTTCAGTAACGGGTCAATGTATTCGTCTCGATACTGATATTCTTTAAAAACCGTTGCATCAGGAATAAATTCGACTAATGTTCCGTTTGCTTCTTTGGTGGCAGTTATCGGGATTTCCTCTATAATATCTCCGCGCTCGAAAACAGCACTTTTCATTTCTCCGTCACGAAAGCTGAAAATGCGAAAGTAAGTAGAAAGTGCATTTACCGCTTTGATACCAACTCCATTTAATCCTACCGATTTTTTGAAAGCTTTAGAATCATACTTACCTCCGGTATTCATTTTGGAAGCGATATCAATCAATTTACCCAACGGGACACCTCGTCCATAATCACGCACGGAAACTTTTTTTTCCAAAAGAGACACCTCAATAGTATGTCCGTACCCCATCATGTATTCGTCAATAGAATTGTCCATCACTTCTTTCAGAAGTACATAGATACCATCATCCGAATGTGTCCCGTCACCCAATTTCCCAATGTACATACCAGGACGACGACGGATATGTTCTTTCCAGTCAAGTGTTTGGATATTCTCTTCGGTATAGGTTACTGTTTGTGTGTTTTCCTGTGTATTATTTTCATGCATTTTCCCCATAGTTGATTTCATTTTATTATTTCTTTGATAAATGCCCGACGACGTTTGTGTTGTATAGATTCAAAATAATTCCATTGCGCTTGTACTTTTTCATTTAATTCCAATTCAGGGTTGCTTTCTCCGTAAACAAATCCTAATTTTATGTAGATCGGAATCAAATCATAAAGCAACAAAGCATTAATTCCCTTATTTTGATATTCGGGCTTAACAGCCACCAATAAAAGATCCAATACTTCGTAATTACGTGTAAAATATAACGTTTTTAAAAGATGATACCATCCGAAAGGAAACAATTTTCCTTTTGCCTTTTGTAACGCTTTTGCAAGTGAAGGCATTGACAAACCTACAGCTATCAACTTATCTTCCGCATCAACAACAAGAGAAATCAATTGCAGATTGATAACGGGAAGGTACATTTTTATATATTGATCTATTTGTTTCGATGAAAGTGGAGAAAAACCATACAAGGGTTGGTAGGCTTCGTTTATCAGTTCAAAGATAGCTTTTCCATATTTATTAGATAGTTCCTTAGTTGATGTACATTTCTTTATCCGAAGATTGTATCTTTTTTTCATTGACTCGGCTATGCGATGATGCTTATCGGGCAATTTATCGGGAACCATGAGTTTATATTCCACCCAGTCGGCATCTTTTTTGAATCCTAGCTTTTCCAAATGTTGCGGATAGTAAGGATAGTTGTAAATGGTTGCCATCGTACCAAGTTGATCGAACCCTTCGATAAGCATTCCTTCGGCATCAAAGTCGGTAAAGCCGAGCGGTCCCTGAATATATTCCATTCCTTTGTCTTTTCCCCATTCTTCTACTGTTTTGAGGAGTGCCGAAGTTATTTCCAAATCATCAATAAAATCTATCCAACCGAAGCGGACTTCTTTCTTGTCCCAAATATCATTAGCATGATGATTAATAATACCGGCTACACGCCCCACCACTTTATTGTCTTTGTATGCTAAAAAATATTCTGCTTCGCAAAATTCAAACGCCGCATTCTTATCTTTTCTGAATGTGTTGAGCATGTCACTGTAAAGGTCGGGAATCGAATAAGGGTTACCTCTATACAATTCATAGTTGAACCGGATGAATTGTTTAAGTTCTTTTTTACTAGACACTTTTTTAACTGTAACTTCCATAATCACTACTGTTTCGTACCATACAAAGATAAATATTTTCTTTTGCTTAACATAGTCCTAAAGGCACAAAAAATCACCTTTTTTCGGATAAATATCGCTCTGCTTCTATGGCAGCTTTGCAACCGCTCCCGGCTGCTGTAATTGCTTGACGATAGTGAGGATCTGCCACGTCACCGGCAGCAAATACACCCGGGATTTTCGTTCGTGGAGTTCCATTTTCGGTTATGATATAACCTGTTTCGTTCGTATCCAAGTAAGATTTGAATATCTCTGTATTGGGTTGGTGTCCTATTGCCAGAAAGAAACCATCAATAGCAAAGTCGTAATGCTTTTCGTCTACTTCACTCGCCCGCTTTACCAAATGTATTCCTTCTACGCCGTTATCTCCGAAAAGTCCTACGACATTGTGTTCAAAAAGTATTTCTATTTTATCGTTATCGGCAACACGCTTCTGCATAATCCTGGATGCACGCAAATACGGTTTACGCACTATGAGATATACCTTTGAGGCTAATCCGGCTAAATACATGGCTTCCTCGCAAGCTGTATCTCCACCGCCTACTACTGCCACCTTCTTGTTACGGTAAAAGAAACCATCGCAAGTGGCACAAGCACTTACTCCCATTCCGGCGTATTTCCTTTCATCGTCCAATCCTAAATATTTGGCTGTGGCTCCCGTAGCAATGATTAGTGTTTCCGTTTCAATCACTTTTTCGCCATCAATCGTAATTTGATATGGCAACCGACTTAAATCGGAAGCAGTAGCCATACCTGATCGAATATCCGTACCAAATCTCCGAGCTTGTGTACGCAAATCGTCCATCAGTTGCGTTCCGGTAATTCCATTCGGATAACCCGGAAAGTTTTCCACTTCGGTAGTGATTGTTAATTGCCCGCCGGGTTGTATCCCTTCATAAAGTACAGGGGCAATATTAGCTCTGGCTGTGTAAATAGCAGCCGTATATCCGGCAGGTCCCGAACCGATAATCAAACATTTAACTTTTTCATTTTCCATAATATCATGTAATTATCTGAGGTCTATAATCTCAACATAAGGGTATTGTTTCTTGTTAAAAGTAAAGATAGAATCATCGTATCGTTGTTTGATTTGATAACGAATAATGGTAATTTCGTTGCTATTCCCACCTTGTTGTTCCATCATGATATATACGGGTTGGTAAGTGCTTTTGGCAATATATAAGCGAACACTTGAGATTTCTTGTTTTTTATCAATCGCCGTCAGTATTACTTCATAGACAGATTTCCCCTGAAAATGCGTCAATGTACCTGTTTTATATTCAAATCCTTTTTGATAGGCAGATAATAGTGCGTAAGGATTTATACTTTGCAATTCTTCCGGAGTGGGAGTAGTAACATTTATCTCATTATCATTGTTCCAATAACTCCATTGGGTTTTTCCGTCGAACCAAATTGTAATTTTATCCGTTTTCAGCAGAAACTTTTCTCCTTTTAGCTGTAATGTGCCTTGAAGCTCTATTGGGGGCTGACTTTTTTGAAATACTTTCAAAGTAAAATCGGCTTTGACATCTCCATTTGCATGAAAAGCCACAATCATATTGTCAAGAATATTTTTTGTTGTCTTTTGTTCAGTTTGTGCTTTAAGCGATAGGATAAACAAAACCGTTGTAAGTAAAAAATAAAACGTTCTTTTCATTTTGTATTAATTATTTCATTAGACGTAATTTTAATACCGATCAATAAAGACATATCATGTATTAATCCGCCGGAAACCATGTTATGTACAAACAATAAACGTTTTTATACTACAACAAACGAAGAATAATGTGTTCTTTATTGTAAATTTCTTATTTTCATCTGTAAGTCTTTTTCATCCATGTACATTACCTGACGGGGTTTGCTTCCTTCTATTGGTCCTACTATTCCGGCTTTTTCGAGTTGATCCATAATACGTCCGGCACGGTTGTATCCGATAGAAAATTTACGTTGAATGAGTGATGTAGAACCTTGCTGATGGATAACAATCAATCGTGCCGCTTCTTCAAATAGAGGGTCTAAGCGTCCCATATCTATTTCGTTTGCACCATTTTCTCCTCCTTCGCCGACATATTCAGGCAGAGGAAAAGCAGTGGGATAGCTTTGCTGTTTGGCAATATATTTTGTTACTTCTTCTACTTCGGGAGTATCTACAAATGCACATTGCACACGAACAGGATCAGCTCCTTGCAGAAAGAGCATGTCTCCGCGACCAATCAATTGATTTGCTCCCGGACGGTCAAGTATTGTACGAGAGTCCATCATGGCAGACACGCGAAATGCTACACGGGCAGGGAAGTTTGCTTTAATCGTACCGGTAATGATATTCGTTGTCGGACGTTGTGTGGCAATAATCATGTGAATACCAATAGCACGGGCTAATTGAGCAATACGGGCAATAGGAAGTTCCGCTTCCTTACCGGCAGTCATGATCAAGTCTCCAAATTCGTCGATTATCACTACGATATAGGGCATAAATTTATGACCTCTTTCCGGATTTAGTCTTCGATTGAAAAACTTCTCATTATATTCTTTGAGATTTCTTACGTGGGCTTTCTTCAACAAATCGTAACGGCTATCCATTTCTATGCAAATAGAATTAAGTGTTTGTACTACTTTGGATACATCGGTTACGATAGCATCGCCATCACCGGGCAATTTGGCAAGAAAATGATTCTCAATAACGGAATAAATACTAAATTCTACTTTTTTGGGGTCAACTAACACAAATTTCAATTCTGCCGGATGTTTCTTATATAATAGAGAGGTGATAATGGCATTCAATCCCACGGATTTACCTTGTCCTGTTGCTCCTGCCACCAATATATGGGGCATCTTGCAGAGATCGACCATAAATACTTCGTTAGTAATAGTTTTACCAAAAGCAATAGGTAGATCGAAATTAGATTCCTGAAATCGTTTACTTCCGATAATGGAGTGCATCGAAACAATCTTTGGATTAGAGTTCGGTACTTCAATACCAATCGTTCCCTTTCCGGGAATTGGAGCAATGATACGAATACCCAAAGCGGAAAGACTAAGCGCAATATCATCTTCCAAATTACGAATCTTCGATATACGCACACCTTGCGCGGGAGTAATTTCATACAAAGTGACGGTGGGACCTACCGTCGCTTTAATCGTACTGATTTCAATACCAAAGCTGCGAAGTGTATTAGTGATTTTTTCTTTGTTGGCTTTTTGTTCTTCCATGTTGATAGTTAAATCTCTATTATCGTAGAATTTCAACAGGTCGAGCGTCGGAAAATGATAATTCTCCAAATCGAGTTTCGGATTATATGGCTGAGTTTCAGAGCTTCGATAGTTATCATCATTGTCGTACTCCTCATTTTTAAAATCATCAGACGGCGTATCATCTTCCTTTTCGTTTTCCGGTTGAGAAACAATGAACGAAACATCATCGTCCGGTGCAGTTGTTTCAAAAGTCATACCTGCAACTTCACTATTAACATTTTCTATGCCCTTTTCCGGTAACTTTTCTTTTTCTTTTAATTTCTTATGCCGGGCTATTATTCTTTCACGTCTTCTTATGTGTCTCATGTCAAAAAATCGTCGTATCAAAAGGATTGTTTTGGTACTTACATATATCAAGAAACACAAGCCTGTGGCAAGAAGAATCATCACCGTACCCGGAGCGCCTACTTGCGATATCAGCCAAATACTCGCATTGTAGCCATGCATTCCTCCCCAATAGATGAAAGAGTCCTTATAATAATCCATAAAGAAGAATCCTAAGAACACCGAAATCCAAATAAGTAAAAACAAACAGCAAACAAACCACTTCCAAATGTTGAATTTATGCACATGCATCAAATGCAGTCCTGCTACTACACCTAAAACAACAAGAGAGAAAACGGATATACCGAAACAGTCATTGATAAAATAATTTGCCAATTGTGCACCTCGCGACCCGGCATAGTTCGTCACCCCATTGTGTATGGACGACAAAAGCTCCGGATTGCTTTCAACAATACTTTGGTCTGCTACTCCCGTAGAAAAGAAAGAAATAAAAGCAAATAGCAGATATACGGAAAAAATTACCAATAAAAGTCCTGTAATAAAATGAAAAGTCTCGCTTTTAAGAAATGCGATAAAGTTGCTACCAGAGGATGATGACTGGGATGTGTTTTTTTCGAGATTCTTCTTTGTCATAATAGCTTATAAGATGTTAATCCATACAATTAGCAAATTGCAACAAAGATAGTCAAAAAAAGCATAAGAAGATAATACTTGCAGGGCAAACGCATGAAAAAAGAAATTCATTACAGAGGCATATAAATTAATATATATTGTTGATCTTCAAATATTTATTATATGTATATATCAGTTATTGTTTGTATATTTATCTGATAATAAAATAAATAATATCCGATGAATATTTTAGAATTTGCAAATAGTTTACCCGATCATCGTCAAGAAATCAAAATTCGTCAAGCATCAAAATAAAACGTGAAATAGGGAGTTTGCCTCGGGATTATGTGGGATTTATAAGGATAAGAAAACGCCAACCTTCCAATTATTAGGCGATTGACGTTTCTACTCGTACTCGAAGGGGGACTTGAACCCCCACAACCGCAATGGTCAAAGGATTTTAAGTCCTTCGTGTCTACCATTCCACCATTCGAGCATGATTTAAAATGTAATGAGCGGAAAACGGGACTCGAACCCGCGACCCTAACCTTGGCAAGGTTATGCTCTACCAACTGAGCTACTTCCGCATTTCGTAGCGGCTGTAAAATTAAATCCTTTTTGTTTATCTGCCAAATAATAATTCGAAAAAGTTCTTTGTTATTATTCCAACCCATAGTGCATTTGCTTCCCGTACACATGCTTAGGGATTATGTCCGTATTATGTCCGATCGCTATCCGATTCATGTCCGATCCATATCCGATTCCCAAGCGGATATATATACCCCAAAAAGCCCTTCGAATAGGCTTCGGATGGGTTACGAACTGCTGAGAGTTTTTGAGTTTATCTAAATGCACTATGGGTTATTCTATCTAATTATATCTCCAGATAAAGGCAATAAGTCTAATTAAGCAATACATTTGCATGGAATATTCCAAACAGATATGATGATACAGATAAAAGATGTGGTGGTAACACTTGATGTGTTTCGTGAAAAGTTCCTTTGCAATCTTGATGTATGCAAGGGTAAATGTTGTATTGAAGGTGATGCCGGTGCACCCGTTGAAGAGGAAGAACTGATGCAACTTGAAAAGGTGCTCCCCATAGTTTGGGACAGCCTTTCGCCGGAAGCTCGTAAGGTGATAAGCAAACAAGGTGTCTGCTACAAGGATAAAGACGAAGATTTGGTTACTTCCATTGTTGACGGCAAAGATTGTGTATTTACTTGCTATGACGAAAAGGGGTATTGCTATTGTGCTATTGAGAAAGCTTATCGCATGGGGAAAATAGATTTTTATAAACCAATGTCCTGCCATTTGTATCCTATTCGAATAGGTAAAACCGGTGTTTACGAAACTGTTAATTATCACCGTTGGAGCGTGTGTAAAACTGCCGTTTTACTGGGAGAGAAAGAGAATTTGCCTCTCTATAAGTTTTTGAAAGAACCATTGATACGCAAATTTGGCAAAGATTGGTATGCTGAATTAGAACTTGTAACAAAAGAGTTGAATATTAATAACATATTATAATCCATAAAATACATGTTTCTCCGGCAAGTAACGAAATACATTGAGCAAGAAAAACTCTTGTTACCAAAAGCAAGAGTACTTGTGGCATTGAGCGGTGGCGCCGATTCGGTAGCGCTATTGCGTACATTGCTTTCATTGGAATTTGATTGTGAGGCTGCGCATTGCAACTTTCGTTTACGCGGAAAAGAGTCGGATAGAGACGAAGCTTTTGTTAAAGATTTGTGCAACACCTTGCGTGTTCCTTTGCACATCGCTTATTTCGAGACAAAACATCATGCAAAGGAAAAACAAATCTCCATAGAGATGGCTGCCCGTGAATTACGTTATAATTGGTTTGCGGAAATAAAAGAAACAACCGGAGTATCTGCAATAGCCGTAGCACATCATAAAGATGATAGTGCGGAAACAATCTTACTGAACTTAATTCGTGGTACGGGTATCAACGGTTTGTGCGGTATTCGCCCGAAAAACGGCGACATAATACGTCCTTTGCTTTGTGTCTCTCGCAAAGAGATAACGGATTATCTTCATCACATCAAACAGGAATACATAACAGATAGCACCAACCTGCAAGATGATTATACACGAAATAAAATTCGTTTGTACCTGCTCCCTCTTATGGAAGAAATCAATCCTTCCGTCAGAGATACTCTTGTATCTACCGGCAAATATTTATCCGAAGCAGCCTGTATCTACAATAAAAGCATGGAAGAAGGGAAAGAACGGGTATCGGTCAAAGACGGTATCCGAATAGACTACTTGCTAAATGAACCTTCTCCTTGTGCTTTGTTGTTTGAGATACTGCATCCGTTAGGTTTTAACTCGTCGCAAGTAGAAGATATATTCCGATCGCTCAACGGACAGCCCGGCAAGCAATTTACAAGTAAAAAATGGCGCATTATCAAAGATAGGGAACTATTGTGTATCGAAAAGATAGAAGAAAGGGGAGATATCCCTCCATTTAAGCTTACCATGGAAGAACGGACACTGTCATCAGACTTTATTATTCCCTACGACAAATGTCTGGCTTGTTTGGATGCGGATAAATTATCCCAACCCTTGACCATTCGGAGATGCCAACAAGGCGATACGTTTGTTCCATTCGGAATGACAGGAAGAAAACGTGTCAGTGATTATATGACGGACAAGAAATTCTCCCTCCGACAGAAAGAACAACAATGGGTACTTTGCAATGGAGAAGATATCGTATGGCTCATCGGAGAGCGGATTGATAACCGGTATCGAATTGATGATACCACTCGTCGAATGATAATGGTATCATTATCATAGAGAAAAACCTCTATTCCTCTATTCCAAATCGGTATATGCAACGACTGTGATATGTTTCTCCCGGTCTTAATACCGGAGAAGAGAAGTTTATTTTATTGGGACTATCGGGGAAATGCTGAGTTTCCAAACAGATAGCACTCCTCTTGGAATATGCAATGCTGTTTTTACCAACGATTGCTTTGTTTAATTGGTTTCCCGTATAGATTTGTATCCCGGGTTCAGTCGTATAAACTTCCAGTGTACGTCCGCTCTGTTTATCTGTTACGCGGGCAGCGAGTTTCTCTACATCACCGTTAGAAGAGAGTACCCAATTATGGTCGTATCCTCCGGTAGCTTTCAAACTGTCTTCATTGATACGTTCACCCATTAAGCGTTGAGTAGTAAAGTCAAATATTGTGCCGGCTATCGGAAATATCTCTCCCGTAGCACGTTTCATTGAATCAATAGGAGTGTAACTATCTGCATTGATATAGAGCAATTGGCTTTCCACACTACTGTTTAAATCTCCGGATATATTAAAAAAGGAGTGATTGGCAAGGTTCACAATGGTAGGCTGGTCTGTTTCCGCTTCGTAATTAATATCCAACTCATTGTTGTCTGTTACATGATAAGTAACCTTTACCGTTAAATTACCCGGAAATCCGTTTTCACCGCCTATCGAAAGATAACTTAAGTTCAATGTACTTTCATCCGGCTGTTCGGCTTCCCATATTTTATATGCAAAGCTTGATGTTCCGCCATGCATACTGTCTTCTCCGGAGTTTGCTTCCAAATGATAGGTTACGGAGTCCAATGTAAAAGTGGCTTTGGCTATACGTCCTATATAACGCCCTACAATAGCGCCGAAATTCTGCCTTGTGTTTAGATAGTCGTCAATAGTAGAAAAACCGTATACCACATCCTCAAACTTTCCGTTACGGTCGGGGACCATTATCGACACTACCCGCCCACCATAGTTTGTAATGCATACCTCCATGTTTTGCTTGTTTTTTAATACATACATATCTGTAACACCATTTTTCGTTTTCGTATGGAAATCACTAATCTTCAATCCGGACAGGGTAAGTTTATCCGACGTACAAAAACACAACAAGAAAAGAATTGATATTATTAAAATGAAATTACTCTTGTTCATCTCGTGGTCTATTATTATGTTATATTTTTACTCTTTTACAAATATAGACAATTTTATGTTCAAAAAAAACATTACTTTTGTAAATTATTTTTTAATAAAGAAAGATTATGAAAAGGACTTTTTTGCTTTCTATTATCGCATTAATCATAGGATGCAATAATCTATCAGCCCAAAATGAAGCTGAAATAAAATTCGATACATTGACACATAATTTCGGAACTTTTTCAGAAAAAACCCCAGTGGTTTCTTGTGAATTTCGTTTTGAAAATATTGGCAAATCTCCTTTGATTATTCATCAGGCAATAGCTTCTTGCGGATGTACAATACCCGAATATACCAAAGAGCCAATATTGCCGGGAAAAACAGGAACATTAAAGGTTACTTACGATGGGAAAGGCAAAGCTGCGGGGTATTTTAAAAAGTCCATAACTTTGCGCACCAATGGCAAGACGGAAATGTTACGTTTGTATATCGAAGGAGTAATGGAGGAAAATAAATAGATATATTATCCGGTTAATTCTCAACTGACATAATAGATACGTTTTACTCTCTCCGAAATAGAGGTTAATATCTCATAAGGAATTGTTTTAAGTGTGTCCGATAGCACAGTTACAGGTAAATTATTACCAAAGATAACGGCTTTATCTCCTTCTTTACAATCAATATCGGTTACATCTATCATACATACATCCATACAGATATTTCCTATATAGGGTGCATGTTTTCCATTGACCACGCAATAACCGTTTCCATTACCCAAATGCCGGTTTAATCCGTCGGCATAACCGATCGGAAGAACGGCAATACGCGAAAGACGGGTAAGTTTTCCCTTACGACTATAGCCAACTGTTTCGTTGGCAGGGACATCACGGATTTGCAAGATGGTTGTTTTCAGAGTGCTTACGTTATGGATAACGGAATTATCAATCGGGTTGACGCCATACAGCCCAATACCCAAACGCACCATATCGAATTGTGCTTCGGGGAAGCGTTCGATACCTGCCGAGTTGCATATATGCCGTAGTATCTTATGTGGAAACACTTTCTGTAGCTCTGTCGATGCTTTATCAAAAGTTGCAATCTGCTGACGGGTAAAACTGTCAAACTCTTTGCTGTCACTCCCCGCCAAATGCGAAAAGACGGAACGGGGAATAACCGTATTCTGTCCTTTAAGACTATCTACAAGTTGTGGAATATCTGTCGGGGCAAAGCCTAAGCGGTGCATCCCCGTATCTATTTTAATATGTATCGGGAAATGGGTAATACCTTCCTTTTCCGCTTCTTTGATCAGTGCATCAAGCAACCGGAAGTTATATATTTCAGGTTCCAATTTATAATCAAACATCATTTTGAATGCAGACAATTCGGGGTTCATTATCATAATAGAAGCCGTGATGCCTGCCTTACGCAAGTCCGAGCCTTCGTCGGCTACCGCTACAGCCAGATAGTCAACGCGATGCTCTTGCAAAGTCTTGGCTACTTCATGCGCCCCCGCACCATAAGCCGAAGCTTTCACCATACAGATGGTTTTTGCTTGAGGTTTAAGTTTGGAACGGTAATAATTCAAATTGTCAACGAGTGCACCGAGGTTTATCTCCAGAATGGTTTCGTGTACTTTTAGTTCTAATTTTTCGGTAATACGGTCGAACTCAAACTTGCGAGAGCCTTTAATCAATATAATTTCATCGTGCAGGTCATTGAATACATTCGAAGACAATAATGTTTCCGTATCGGGAAAGAAATATTTTTCGATGTCAAAAGACGAAGCCGCAGACGAAATATCACTACCTACACCGATTATCTTGTCTATTTTGCGACTGCGTATCAACTGTGCTACTTTCAGATAAAGAGCAGAAATGCCTTGTCCACTCTCCAATATATCCGACAGAATGAGTGTACGCTTCAACATCTTATCTTGCGAACGACGGTAAAGAAAATCCAGTGCAATATCAAGCGAAGTCAAATCCGAATTGTAACTGTCATTGACAAGAATACACCTGTTTTTTCCTTCTTTCACCTCCAGTCGCATGGCGATGGGTTCAAGTCGTGCCATTCGTTCGTTGATTTGTTCGGGCGAAAGCATCATCAGATACAGGCAAGTAGCCAAACAATTCAATGCATTCTCAATAGAGGCATCGTCAATGAAAGGAATACAAAAGGAACTATCCCTACCCGAATAACGATAGGAGATAAAGGTTTCTTTTTCTTTCTTTTCTACAGAACTAATGAATAAGGGATTTCCCTTATTCATGCGCGACCATGCTATTTTGTGTATCGAAGGTAATATCTTCGCTATACAACTGCTCATCAACTCGTTGTCGCCGTTGTATATGATTGCTTCGCAATCTCTGAAAAGTGAAAGTTTCTCCATGCATTTTTCATACAACGAGGAAAAGTTTTCCTGATGTGCACTGCCGATACTTGTCAAAATGCCGATAGTAGGTTTGATAATGGTTTGCAGAACAGGCATCTCGTCCGGTTGGGAAATACCGGCTTCGAAAATAGCCAAGTCAGTGTTTTCATTCAATTGCCATACGGAAAGCGGTACACCAATTTGGGAATTGTAGCTACGCGGCGAACGTACAACGGTATGTCCGGGAGCAAGCAGTTGATACAACCATTCTTTTACAACGGTCTTCCCATTACTGCCCGTTATGCCTATTACCGGAACGTGAAAACAGTTACGATGCAGTTCAGCCAACTTTTGCAATGCTTTCAACGGATTGGAAACCAAGAGAAAATTACTGTCAGGAAAGTCGGCAGGTGCAATATCTACGGGTTCTTCCGATAGAGGATGACAGGTTATTACAAAATTACGCACTCCACGTTTGTATAGTTCGGGTATATAATATGTGCCGGTATTTCTTTCGGTACGTAGAGCAAAAAAAAGAGTTTCCTCCGGAAAACACAATGAACGACTATCGGTTAGTAACCAATCAATGGTCGTTTCCTTGTTTCCTATCCGTTTGGCATCAATCAGCCCGCTAAGTTTTTCAATCGTGTATGACATATCTCTAATTCTTTTTCTACATCTAAGTTCGGGTATTTTTCCGTAAGCCGTTTGGTTTTTAACACTATTTGTTCTAAAAAACTTTTGTACTCTTCCGAATCACCTCGGCGAGGTTTATGTGCTAACGCTTTTCGGATGTCTTCACATTCTTTTATCAGTTGTTGAGTTTCGGAAGAAAAGCAAACACTTGCAAATCGTTCCCAGACATATTGCACGGCTAAAGACGAAAGATGTGTCATATCGTCGGCATAAAAACGGTAATCGCGCAGTTCGTCCATTACAATCTCATAAGCCGGGAAATAATGTACATGATCGGGAAAATGTTGTTGCAACTGCTCAACGGCTAGCAGCAGAGTCGCTTTACACAATTGATTGCCGTGCATTCCATCCTTTATATGACGAATAGGGCTTACGGTGAGCCAAATATGAAGTTTGGGATTTCGCAAAAACAGTTCACTGACGAGCAAAATATAGTCGGCAACAATTTCGTCCGGCTCTAAACGGCGATGCTCAAACTCGCTGTCGGGCAATTTATGACAATTACCTGCTACCCTCCCTGTTGCCTTGAAAGTATAGACCCAAGCCGTACCGAAAGTAATCAACAGATGGTTCAACCGCCCTATCTCCTTTTGAGCGCCTTGCAGCCGGGTGTTGATAGCCGCTAAACAGTCGGAAGGTATGGAAGATGAAAAGGAACTGTGATGCATGAAACTATGATATTCTTCGTGATAACAAAACAAATCGTCGGCGGTATAACTCTTTTCCGTCAATATATCGCGCAAAGCAGTGGATATGGAAAGCGGATTGTAGAGAATACCAAAAGGATTGATATCGCAATGAAACTTGTTCGACGTAAGTAATGTACCGATGTTTTCGGCAAAACATGAACCTATAAGGAGTAATTGATGAGAATGATTGATGCTGGGAAAAGTAGGGAGCAGCTCTACCGGGGTTTTCAAATTCATGGCAACATTATTTTAGTCGGAAGTTGAAGAAGTTAAAGCTAAAATAGTCTTTTCCTTAAATAAATTCCATTTAACTACTCAACAGTATCTTCTTCCTCTTCTCCTCGTCCGAAAGAGCGGTATTCCAACGGAGTAAGACCAGTGTGTTTTTTAAACAGGGAAAAGAAATGTTCGGTAGATTTATAATTCAGCAGAAAAGAAATCTCTTTCACCGACTGCGAAGTGCTAACTAATAGTTGTTTGGCTTTGCGGAGTTTCAATTCTTGGAAATACTTTGCCGGTGCATAGCCGGTATAATCTTTAAATACTTTGCGAAACCACGAATAACTGACGTTCAGTTTCATGGCAAGTTCTTCCGGATCGACGTTCTTGAACACATTCTCGTTCATTATGATTTTGGCTTGTTCTATCTTTTGGTCGAGGTCTCCCATTTCAAATATCTTATTTTTAGAAATGGACAAAACCATACCGATAATGTGAAGAGCAATCCCCGACAGGTATTGTTGAGCCGATATTTTATCAGCTTCGGCAACCTCAAGAGCACGCACAAACAAGGATACAAGCTCTTCATTCAATCCTATTTCGAGTACCTGATTGTCTTTTTTTATAAAGTATTCCGTTATAATACGATCAATAATGGTGCCGTTGAAACCAATATAATATTCATTCCATCCGGTTTGTTGCAAAGGGTGATATGTGTGCCATTGTCCCGGAAAAAGTATCATCAATCGTCCCTTACAAACTTGTCTCTTTGGAGTACTTTCCGAAGTAAAGAACCCTCTCCCTTTTGTGATATATACAAATTGATATTCTTGCAATATTCGTCCTTTCTCTGTATTGAAATAATAACCGGAAGGATGATTTTTCAAGGGATAGGGACTATAAGGTTGAATGGTCTGAAAGCCTACCGTATTGACATACAAACCAAATTTACGGTCTCTGTCATTTACGATAAGATATTTAAATTCCACCCCCGGAACATTATAATTGCTTTTCATCGTTTTTCACAATATTCGATACAGCAAAAATAAGCATATTAACTGATGAATCAAGCAAGAAAAAATTATGAATATATTATTATAAGGTATCTACTTTTTTTGATACGATTTGATATAATCTTTCGTGCTGTCCACAACAATAAGCACTTGGTCGTTACCGCTCATGTAACCACTATCGTATTGAAAAGTAATCGTTTTGTTATCGAACTCACCAATATAAGCAAATTCGCCGCTTTTAGCACTATACCACCACGCATTTTTCTTTGTTCCGCTTATTTTGCTTAAATCTATTTGCATTGGACGACTGGTATAGTTGTACACCAACAAGTAATCTTTACCTCGCGTAGCAATAGCACGGTCGTAACGTTCACCGTTTTTACCGGCTATGATACTTTGATCAGGCACACGCTCAAAGAAGGGGAAGGTCAATATTAAATTCTTAAGGTATTGCATTTGATTAAAACCGGGTTCTTTCAACGCATCATACCAAGAAATTGTCGCTCCGTAAGCAGCTCCCCTACCGGGACGATAAAACTGCATAATGGAATTATGTCCGTAAGTATGACCGAATGCACCGGCAAACACAGACCAATAGGCATAGCGGCGTACGTCATAATCTTTCCAGCGAATTTCATTGGGGTTGTGTAAGCCTTGTGGAATATGTTCATAGCTTGGCTCGCCGTCTAATACCGGTTTCATAGGTTTCATTGCCATACTGCGTTCCACGAAACGCCAACTGTCTTCCTCAGTGTTTTCTTCAATAGGATAATCGCCATCGCCGTTTCGCTGTCCGTACCGGCGATGTCCGCTCTGGAACATATTGAAATCAAGCCATTCGGCATCATTGAACCAAGTGGCGGAAAGCGTTCTTCCAAGCGGATGAAAAGTCATTATGTGATTTTTGTCTATACGGCGAATGGTTTTAGCCAAGGTTTCCCATACGGAAGTCTTTACATCTCCACGAATATCACCACCGATAATCCAAATAATGTTGGGATCATCTTTGTAGCGTTCAGCCAAGAATTCACCGTAGGCTTTTGCTTGTTCCTCATCCATATATCCATTCTTGACAAGTCCACCCCAAATACATACCATACCGATATAGATACCTTTCTGAGCAGCAGTTTTTATTATATAATCCATGTGATCCCAATATCCGTACACGCCTTTTCTGTTAATATCTTTGAAATTGAATCCGTCAATCATTGAATATTGCCCGTAAATGTTCATAGCCGGTACACCATTCACCGTTTGAACTTGCACTACATTGAAACCGGCACGGCTGCATTGTTCCAAATAATATCCCACTTCGTCGCGATCAAGCCGTTGAGGTAATAACCAACCGGTATCGCCCAACCAAAAGAAAGGTGTTCCGTTTTCATGTTTCAAATAGCGGCTTTCTTCCGATACCATCAGTTTACCGTTATTCCAAGGGATATAATTCTTTTTTTCTTCCGAAGATGCTGTCTTTATTGTCAAAAAGAAAGAAAGCAGAAAGATTGATATTATTCTCATTTGAGTTTATTCGTTACGAGTGAGTTTTTCATATTCAATTGCCGCTAAAATAAACGATCCTGTTGATTTCGGGTCATTCTCCACTACCGGTTCGCTAATGTAATATTCAAAACTTCCGTCGCGATATCGTTTGTCGCCTCCCAATCCGGCTACAGAACAGCAATTGGTAATGGTGTATGTGCCGTCCGCATTTTCTTTGATAAACTCTTTAATCATGCCGTTAAAGGCTTTCTTTACCAATGCCGTATATTCATTACCGATATATCCTCCATTAAGGGCTTTGCTATAAAAATAGACAAACATAGCGGTTGCCGAAGATTCCAAATAGTTACCCTGGCGCATTCCCTCTGTAGTTACCTGATACCATACGCCTGTCTTTTCATCCTGATATTTAGCCAATGAAGAGGCTAAATTATTCACGATATAGAGTATGCTGTCTCTTCCCGCTGTGTTTTCCGGTAGATAATCGAGTATATCAACCACTGCGGAAGCATACCAACCGAGACTGCGACTCCAGAAATTAGGAGAACATCCCGTATCTTTATTTGCCCACTTTTGTTGCCTGCTTTCATCCCAACCGTGATAATAAAGTCCTGTTTCAGGGTCGTAAGTTTTGCGGGCAATAAGTGTTACTTGATTTACTACATCGGCAAACAACGTACTATCGCCAAATTCCGCACCGTATTGTGTCAAAAATGGTGAAGCCATGTAAATACCGTCCAACCACATTTGATAAGGATATCTCAGTTTATGCCAGAAACCTCCTTCGCTTGTGCGCGGATGTTCCGACATTTGTTTGCGAAGCGTATCCATTGCTGTCTTGTAGCGTTTGTCATTGGACTGTTTATAGAGGTCAAACAATATCTTTCCTGCATTTATATTGTCTATATTAAATGAAAGATAGTTCATCCGTATTTTGCCGTTAGCATCTATCAAACTGTCGGCATATATTTTTGCGTAATCGTAATATGCTTGGTTGTTCGTGTGTTTCCACTCTTCCAACATGGCTTTTACCACTAAACCATGCGTATAGCCCCATCGAGGTTTGGCAGCATTTTCAATCATCCATGCTTCGGGAAAACGTTTCATTTCGGAGCGTGCCATACGTTCACTCCACAATTCTTTGTCCAACTTCTTTCGGGCGCAGGAACTTATTCCCGGAATCACACATAAAAGAATAAGTAATTTTATAGCGGTTCTTTTCATAGATATAGAATTATTTATTTAGCGAAAATAACATACTCTTCCCCGGCTTTTGTATTGAGGTCATAAAGATGTGTCTTTTGCAACTCTACTTTGTTTATTCTTGCCTTTTCGTTAATTAATAGCTGGGGATTGGCAGGAACAGCGTAAAGTTCGTTCGGGTTCTTTCCTTTTGCTTGTTTCAATCCCTTGCCTGCTAAGGGGGTAAGCGAGCGTAAACGGCAATTTCCCCCGTGATGTGACTTGATCACCAAACGATTTACCTTTTCGTTTTTCCAACTCAAATCAATTTCAAAACCGCCGCGGGCTACAATACCTTTCACTTCACCTTCTTTCCATAGTGAAGGAAGTGCCGGCAACAGATAAATAAAACCGTCATGACTTTGCATCAGCATTTCCACTATTCCGGCGGTACAGCCGAAGTTTCCATCTATTTGGAAGGGAGGATGGGCGTCAAATAGATTAGGATATGTGCCGCCTCTTTTCTTTTCATTGCGTACCAATGTCAGTTGATCGGTAATAAGTTTATAGGCATGATCACCGTCAAGCAGGCGTGCCCAGAGGCAGACTTTCCAACCCATGCTCCAACCTGTCGAAGGGTCGCTCCGGGCGATAAGGGAAGTACGGGCAGCGTCAAATAATTCGGGTGTGCGAAAGGGTGATATTTGATTACTGGGAAAAAGACCGTAAAGATGGGATACATGGCGGTGAGTATCTTCGGGATTGTCCCAATCGTACATCCACTCCTGTAGTTGTCCCCAACGACCTATCTGCATGGGAGCCATTTCTGCGAGGCGTTGTTCCAATCTGTCGGCGAACTCTTTATCCATGTTGAGCATACGGGCTGTGGCGACGATAGAACTCCAAAGATCGGCTATCAGTTCATTATCCATTGTGCAGCCGGCTGCCGTGCTTGCTTGGTTATTACTTCCGGCGTGTGTGTTTTCGGGTGAATTGCTTGGGCATACTATCAGCCACCCGTGTTCCGGCTCTTTTACCATTATTTCGTCAAAGAACCTTCCCGCTTCTTTCATGATGGGATAGGCAGAGCGGAGGAATTCTATGTTACCCGTATATAAATAACGCTCCCAAAGATGACGGCAAAGCCATGCCCCGCCGGAAGGCCACATACCCGAAGGAGCTTTATCCAACGCACCGGTAATGCGCCAAATATCCGTATTATGATGCAGTACCCAACCGTTTGCGCCATACATCATTTTTGCCGTTTCTCTTCCCGTCTCGCTCGCTTCTTTTGTCAAACGAAGTAAAGGCTCGTGAAGTTCGCTTAAATTGGTTGCTTCGGCGGGCCAATAATTCATTTCGAGATTGATGTTGCAGGTGTATTTGCTATCCCATGAAGGGAAAAGTTTATCGTTCCAGATGCCTTGTAAATTAGCCGGCTGTCCCTCCGGTTGTGAGGAGCAAATAAGCAGGTAACGTCCGAATTGGAAATAAGTGGCTACAAGATGTGCGTCGTTTGTCTTTTTAAAATTTTGCACACGCATATCGGTGGTAACATTTTGATATTGGTTCTTGCCTAAGTTTAACGTTACTCTGTCCATATATTTTTTGTAGAATACCGTGTGTTCATATTTGGAAACTGTATAGTCCCGTTGCAGAGCCTTTTCTAAATACTCCTTGGCACGTTTCGCCTGATCGCCCGTTATATCTTTGTAGCTATTGAAATTTGTAGCAATCGACACATACAATATTGCTTCGTCTGCTCCTTCTATAGAAAGTACGCCATCTTTATATACGGTTTTCCCCTTTTTTGTTTTTGCGGCAAGTCTTCCTTGAAACTGTACTTGTCCTTTTAATCCTTCATGTTGGGAAGATATTCCGGAAAGAGTGACACAATGGTTTTCCGTATCTACCACCACGTCTTGGTGGGGTGAAGTGAACAAGGCATTGCATGTAATCATCCCCGGCTTGTCGGCAGTAAGGCGTACAATTATCACCTGATCGGCAAAGGAGGTGATTATTTCCCGTCGGTAATTAATGCCGTCTATTTGGTAAGTTACTATTGCACGGGCAGAATCGAGGCTTAACTCCCGGTAGTAATTCTTGTAGCGGATATGCCCGGGAAATGAGATACGCAAATCTCCGAAAGTTTGGTAAGGCATACCTGAATTTGTTTTTGCCATTACTTTTTCTGTTGCCAGAGTTTGTGCTTCGAGGTATTTTCCGGCAAAAACCAATTCCCGCACTTTGGGAATGTACTCCAGTGCATCGGGATTGGCGTTATTATTAGGCTTTCCTGCCCAGATAGTTTCTTCGTTAAGTTGGATTTGTTCCACACCGGGATTGCCATATACCATTGCTCCCAGCCGACCGTTCCCCAACGGTAAAGCCTCTGTCCATACCTGAGCAGGACGGTCGTACCACAACGTATAACCTTCTTGAGCATTGGTAGTCAATGATAATCCCAAGAATAGAAAAAAGCATCCCGAAAACAATGTTTTTCTCATGATGTACTTTGAATTGAAAAATGGTATTATGAATGTCTATTCTAATAATATGACGGAAAATTATGAATTTTGTAACTATCCGAACACAACTTTTACTCCTTCTTCTACTTTCCTTATGGCGATAAGTTCTATCTTCCTCTTTTTTTTATCAATCCCTTGCAAATTATGTTTCGGAAGAATAAATCTTTTAAACCCTAATTTCTCTGCTTCTCCAATCCGCTGCTCAATCCGGCTGACCGGACGGATTTCTCCCGATAACCCGATTTCCCCCGCCAGACAAATATCCGTTTCTACCGCTATATCCATGTTCGACGAAAGGATAGCGGTAATCACTGCCAGATCGATGGCAGGGTCGTTCACTTTCAGTCCTCCGGCAATATTCAGAAATACATCTTTTTGCGCCAGTTTGAAGCCTACGCGTTTTTCGAGCACGGCTAACAACATGTTCATCCGGCGAATATCAAAACCCGTCGCCGAGCGTTGCGGATTACCGTACACTGCCGAGCTGACCAATGCCTGTGTTTCAATCAGGAAAGGGCGTACTCCTTCAATGGCGGAGGCAATGGCTACCCCACTCATTCCTTCGTGGTCTTGCGATAATAGAAGTTCTGAAGGATTGCTCACTTGCCGCAAGCCGTCTTGACGCATTTCATAAATCCCTAATTCGGCAGTGCTTCCGAATCTGTTTTTTATGCTGCGGAGAATGCGGTACATATAATGTTGGTCGCCTTCAAATTGCAGCACGGTATCAACAATATGTTCCAGTACTTTGGGACCGGCAATGCTCCCTTCTTTATTTATATGCCCGATAAGTATAACGGGAATATGGGTTTCTTTGGCAAAACGGAGGATAGAAGCCGAACACTCACGCACTTGCACAATACTTCCCGGCGATGATTCTATTGTTTCCATAAAGATTGTCTGAATGGAATCAATAATGACTAAATTAGGGTGAAGATTTTTAATGTGTGCATAGATTTGTTCCAAAGATGTTTCGCAAACAATGAAGCAATTGTTTGATTGGTTGGTAATACGGTCGGCACGTAACTTTAATTGATGCGTACTTTCTTCTCCTGAAACGTAAAGGATACATCTTTCGGGAATTTTAAGGACGGTTTGCAATACTAATGTGGATTTTCCTACTCCCGGCTCTCCACCGATTAAAACTAATGAACCGGGTACCAATCCGCCCCCTAATACGCGGTTTAGTTCGTCGTCGTGTGTGTCTATACGCAGTTCGTCGTTGGCTTCAATTTCTTGTAATGTTATGGGTTTGTTTTTGGGTGTTTCGATGCCGGAGAAAAGTCGCCGGCTTGGTACTTCTTTGCGTATGATTTCTTCCGTGTATGTGTTCCATTCGCCGCAGGCAGGACATTTTCCTACCCATTTGAGTGATTCCTGCCCGCAATTCCTGCATACATAGACTGTTTTTTCTTTTGGCATTTTCTTATAAAGTTATGTTATGCAACATTAATCATTTATTGTGTATAATCACCTGAATTTATTTTGCTTTGTATTTTATTTATATAACCCTGATGATGTGGTAAAAGAAACTACACCGGAAGAGGGAACCAACAAAATGATGAAAATTAGATATTAAAACAAATATAATAAAAGAAAATGAAAAGTACAATTTTATTTTTAATCGTTAGTTTGACTTTTGTTTCTGCAAATGCTCAAACAAAAAAAATCAGTTACGAATACAATCGCTTTCTAAGTATAAAGGGGACAGAGTATTCGGTTGCAACAGTTGAAAGTTGGTCGAAGTTTAAAAGGATAAAAAGCAATTTGCTGTTTATAAATACCAAAACGGGGGAAACTAAGCAAATTGATTTCCCGGATGATGCAAACTTGAGAACAATTACACAAATAAAGTTGGATAGCCTGAATATTAATGTTGTATTAATAGTGGCTAACACGATTGATTGGAATGACAAAAAAGGGATAGAATGGAATGACCCCATGCAGATTTTCATATCCTCTCCCAGTGGAAATGAAATGCAACAATTAACAGAAAACAATTATTCTGTCAACACATGGAGTATCAATGAATTTACGGGAACATTAATCGTATCCGGGTATTTTGATACCAATAAAAACAATAAAAAGGATACTAATGAAGAGAACGCTATTTTATTGTATGACTTGACAACTCTAAAACTAAAGAAGCAATTGTAATCGAACTCCTTCCTATGCCGCATGTTTAGGGGTTATATCCGTATTTTGTCCGATCGCTATCCGATTCATGTCCGATCCATGTCCGCTTCCCAAGCGGACATATATACCACAAAAAGCCCCCCGAATACCCTTCGGATGGATTGCAAACTGCTAAGAGAATGCACTACAGGTATATTATCATACCTACACATACAATCATTTTACACTCTTTCTGCCGGGGTCGTTCCCAATACTAAATTATTTCATAACTTTGTTGCCCCGTTGTAAAACTATAACCAAAGAGATGCGCAATTGTGTGAATATGAATTTCTGATTAAAAATTAAATTATATCTTCACTGTGTCAACAACCCTTTTTCCATCAGTTATCTTTGGTCCTGTCCATTCCCGGCGTTTGGGACTTTCTTTGGGTATTAATCTCTTGCCGCCGGATGGCAAATTATGTTCTTTCGACTGTATTTATTGTGAATGTGGCTACAATACCGACCGTAGAACAGCCAGTCCGCCTCCTACACGCGAAGAAGTGCACGCAGCACTTGAAAACAAACTAAAAGAAATGCTTATCAGCAATACGATTCCCGATGTTTTAACCTTTGCCGGCAATGGGGAACCGACCTGTCATCCGCATTTTTCGGAGATAATAAGCGACACACTTTTATTGCGCGACACCTATTTTCCAAATACCAAAATAAGCGTACTTAGCAATGCAACTTTCATTCATCACCCGAAAGTATTCACCGCACTCAACAAAGTGGACAATAATATATTGAAACTTGACACCATAAACGAAACTTATATTCAAACAGTAAACAGACCGGCAAGCAATTATTCCCTGTCCGAAACGATTGAGCTGTTAAAAGCTTTCGATGGAAAATGCATCATTCAAACGATGTTTTTAAAAGGAAATTATATGAATAAAGACCTGAATAATACTACCGATGACTATGTTCTACCATGGTTGGAAACGGTAAGAGCTATTGCTCCCCGTCAGGTAATGATATACACCATTGCCCGTGAAACACCTAACCGAGACTTATATAAAGCATCGCATGAAGAGTTAGACAGAATACTTGCCATGCTTATCGAAACGGGAATTTCTGCTACAGCATCTTATTAAGCTTCTTCTTGTTGCGTATTGCTTCACTTTTATATAAAATAATAAGTTGAATCATATCAAAAAAAATACGAACTTTGCGAACAAAGCGACTGCTTTAAACATTAAAGTAGAAATTATAAACCTATTGTCTAAATGATGGAATTTATAGCAGCTATCGAACTCGGTTCATCTAAAATCAGTGGAATTGTCGGGAAGAAAAATAAAGATGAAAGCATACAAGTTTTGGCTTATGTCAAAGAAGAGATGGCTACGTCTGTCCGAAAGGGAGTTGTTTACAATCTCAATAAAACCGCTCAAGCCTTGACCTCTGTCATTAACCGGCTGGAAAGTAAGTTGCAGTATTCCATTGCCAAAGTATATGTAGGCATCAGCGGACAATCGCTTCGTACGGTAGAAAACGTCGTACAACGTGATTTAAGGGAAGAAACCATTATCTCGGAAAATATGATTCATGAGATTGCCGAAGAGAATTGTGGGATAAAATTTACTGATGTCGAGATATTGGATGTTGTTCCACAAGAATATAAGATAGGGAATGACTTTCAAGCAGACCCTGTAGGTGTGGCATGTAACCGTATCGAAGGACACTTCTTGAATATTATAGCCCGCTCATCGGTTAAAAAAAATCTGGAACATGCTTTTGAACAGGCAAAGATTGACATAATAGATATGTCGATAACCCCCATTGCCGCTGCTTCAGTAATATTGACAGAGAGCGAAAGACGTTCCGGATGCGCCCTGATAGATTTCGGAGCCGACACCACTACCGTCAGTATCTATAAGAACAATATTCTTCGTTTTCTTATCGTATTGCCATTGGGTGGAAACAATATAACTCGTGATATTACTTCTCTGCAAGTGGAAGAAGACGAAGCCGAGAACATGAAGATAACTTACGGAAACGCCATCTTTGACGGAAACGCCAACGAAGAAGAATCCGTATACGTTACCGAAAACAAAGTCCCAAATATTAGACTCGGCGAATTGAATAATGTTGTCGAAGCCCGTACGGAGGAGATTATCGCCAATGTATGGAATCAGATACAATCTTCCGGTTATGCAGATAAGCTATCGGCAGGCATAGTTACTACCGGCGGAGGTGCAAATCTGAAGAATCTGAACGAAGCCATTCGTAGGAAAACAGGATTATTCAAAATAAGACATGCTAATTTTATTTGCAATAAGGTTCATGAATCCGAAGGCTTTTTGACAGAAGACGGGATGCAGAATGCCTTGTTGGGGCTATTGTTCGCAGGAACAGAGAACTGCGCTCAAACAAAAAATATCGAAAGAGAAACAGTCTCCCCCCCTCCTACCGATTTATTTGAAAGCGATGAAACGCTAAAACGGCAAAAAGAAGAAACGGAAAGGCTTAAAGTTTCTAAAAACAAAGAAGAGGAGAAGAGAAGAGTAGAAAAGAAATCCAAAAAGTCAGGGAAAAGTTGGATGGATACTTTAAAAACCTTTTCTAAAGACATTTTCATTGATGAAGAAATGAAATGATGTTCATTCGAAAAACAGGATAATATATATGACAGATATAATACCATTTGAATTACCTACGAGTTCTGTGCCTAAAATTATTAAGGTAATCGGAGTAGGTGGCGGTGGTGGGAATGCCGTAACTCACATGTACAGGGAAGGCATACACGACGTAACTTTTATGCTCTGCAATACGGATAATCAAGCGTTAAGTGTGTCGCCCGTTCCGGTAAAGGTGCAGTTAGGGCGTACCGTGACGGGAGGATTAGGTGCAGGTAATCGTCCTGACCGTGCTCGTAAAGCTGCCGAAGAAAGTGAGGATGAAATAAGGCAACATTTCAACGACGGGACGAAAATGGTATTCATCACTGCCGGTATGGGAGGAGGAACAGGAACAGGTGCTGCTCCGGTTATTGCCCGCATAGCCAGAGAAATGGATATTCTCACGGTAGGAATTGTTACCATTCCTTTCATTTTCGAAGGCGAACCGAAAATCATTCAAGCATTAGACGGCGTGGAATGTATTGCGCAACATGTAGATGCTTTACTTGTTATTAATAACGAACGATTGAGGGAAATCTATGCTAACCTTACCGTAATGACTGCTTTTAAAAAAGCGGACGAAACCTTATCTATTGCTGCCAAAGGCATTGCCGAGATTATTACTATACATGGCATCATAAACCTTGATTTTGCCGATGTAAAAACTATTTTAAAAGACGGTGGTGTGGCAATTATGAGTACAGGTTACGGCGAAGGGGACAACCGTTTGACGAAAGCCCTTGACGATGCTCTGCATTCACCGCTGTTGAACAACAATGATATTTCCAATTCCAAGAAAGTCATGTTCAACTTTTCTTGTTGCGAGCGATCGGAAATGATGATGGACGAAATGAATGAAATTAATGATTTTATGTGTAAGTTCCGTGAAGACAGGGAAGTTATCTGGGGGTTGTCTATGGACAATACGCTTGAAAGTAAAATGAAAATCACTCTGCTGGCTACAGGTTTCGGTATGGAAAACGTACCGGGTATGGAAGCAATGTTCAAAAGGAAATCGGAAGAAGATGAAGATACCCGCATGCAATATGAAGAAAAGAGAAGAAAAGATAAAAAACGTATTGAAGATATCTATGGAAAACACATAAACGATTGGGGAACGCGAATAGTACGCAAACATCGTGAAATCTATCTCTTCACTCCTGAAGACATAGACAACGAAGATATTATATCTATGGTTGAAAATACACCAACATACTTGCGTAGCAGAACTTTCCTCAAGAAAATACAGGAAAAAGCCATTTTAGAAGAAAAGACTTCGATACAGAACTATATCGGGGATAACGGAGAAATTATTTTTCAATAAGTAAATGAAATAGTACATTATTCTAATCATAAAATCAATATGGATTTATTTGAAAAAGTCAGCGAAGACATTAAAAACGCAATGAAGGCTAAGGATAAAATAACCCTTGAATCTTTAAGAAATGTAAAGAAATTCTTTCTTGAAGCTAAGACTGCTCCGGGAGCAAACGATACACTGACGGACACGGATGCTTTGAAGATTATTCAAAAATTAGTAAAGCAAGGTAAGGACTCTGCCGACATATACGCCGGACAAGGAAGACAAGACTTGGTTGATGTCGAATTGGCGCAAGTGAAGGTTCTTGAATCTTATTTGCCAAAACAATTGTCTGATGAAGAGTTGGAAGTTGCCCTGAAAGAAATCATTACCGAAACCGGTGCTTCCGGTGCCAAAGATATGGGTAAAGTGATGGGAGTTGCATCAAAGAAACTTGCCGGATTGGCAGAAGGACGTGCTATTTCTGCTAAAGTAAAGGAATTGTTAGGGTAAGGTTACTTACCCTAACAGATTGTATATTCATACAATCAACGATTTATTTTCTTTTTCCAATTGTCATATTCTTTCAGGACTTTCGTTGCACTATTGTTGTACCAACTGTATCCGTTGCGCCGTTCATGCCCTATTTCAGAGATTGAATATTTCATTATTCCGTCACGGTCGCAGAAAAAAGGCTTGTTGGTTTCTAATTCATAAAAGCGTGCCCATGTTGGAGGACAATCCGTACAAGCCACGATGCGATAGTCTTTTTTCCCCTCATCGTTAGTGAAATATTCTTTGGTGATTCCTTCTATCTTTACGTCCTTAAACCATTCTACTGCTCCATCTACAGCAGCAATAACTTCTTTAGAAGGGTTTGGGAGTGACATAAGCATTAATGTGATAGTGATAGATTCCTGTCCGCTAAGTGAAGGAAGTTCGTAAGCACGCGCATTGGCAGGTTTCAACGTTTTTCGGTCATGTTGTGCGCACCAAACGGTTAGTTTACCGTTCTGTTTTACTTGTGTCTTCAGGATACAATCAATTCCTTTGTTAAAAGAGATGCGCGCCTGCTCACAAATGTTGCCGGAAATAAAAGTATAGGGATCTTGTTTCTCATATATTTGGCGTAGCAAGGTCATAACATTCAACATGGCATTGTCATTATAGGTTATATGAATGTAATATCCTGTAGGGCGCGGATAGAATTGAGGCCAACCACCGTTATCATATTGTGCTTTCAGCAAATATTGTATTCCATGCAGTACGGCATCTTTGTAACGTTCGTCCTTGGTAGCCTGATATGTTTTGGATAAATATTCTATTTCGGTAACGGTTGCCGTATTATCTATTGTCGCTTCGTTAACATTTGTCTTTTGGGCGATAACAGCTTGCCTTTCCTGTTCGGTCAGTTCCGCAGCCATATAGATATTTTTAGGCCAACCGCCGACGGTGATTTGGTAGAGTAATACATTTTCGGCTATACGAACGGCTTCTTTCGTCCGATAGAATGCGTCGTCGAGGGTAGGAACTAAATTTACCCAACTTTTATAGGGCTGCATTGTTTTGTAACTAACTTCTTGTGCTTGTACGGAAACAGCTAACAAGTAGAAAGTAAACAAGGATATTAACGATAAAGTTTTCATGATGTAATTTATATATGTTTTTGATATTATTTGATAGTCCCGGTTATATTTCTTATTCTAAGTATTTCATCACCTTCCCGCTAATCTGCAACAGTGATATTTCACATAACTTAGTATTGTACTCTGCTGTAAGTATTCGCTCTTCGGCATCGAGTAAACTTTTTTGGGCTTCACGCATTGCAATACCCGAAAGGTTTCCGAGCAGGTAACGTTCTCTTGCTATATCGTGATTCTCTGTAGCAGCGATGAGATTTTCCCGTTCAAGGTTCAATATTTGGATGTTGTTGCAATAGGCTTGCCAAAGGTTGTTTATGTCTGCACGGAGAACTTGTCTGAGTTCGTCTTGTCTTAGCCGGGCATTTTGCAGGACAATGTTGGCATTTGCCCGTTCCCTTTTGCGGTTACCGTCGAACAGTTTAAAACCGACAGTGATACCGGCATTAAAACCTATGTTATTTCGCTGACTATTGACTCCCGCACCGTAGTTGTTCAATGTATATCCGTATCCGGAAGTGAGCCTGACGTAAGGATAATCACGTGAACACACACTTTTCAAATCCAACTGAGCCAACGTATTCTCCTTTTCAGCCTTCAGTAACGATGCGTTTATTTGCAAAGTGGATTCCCATAATTCGTCAAATTCAAGAACAGTGTTCACATCAATAATGGAATCGCAGACAGATATTTTCCGGTTGACATCTTCATTTGCCATCAATTCGTTTAAGCGGATACGTGAAGTTTGTAAAAGCTCTTGCTGTTTCATGTATTTGGAACTGTCAGCGTTGAAGTCCACCCGTGCCTGCTGCAAGTCGAGGCGGGAGAAGTCCCCAATGGTATGTCGTGCCTCCACAATACGGAGTCGCTCTTTAGACAGTGAAACGGCGTAGAGAAAGTTCTTAAGACGTATCTTTTGCTGTATGTTGTTGTAGTACTCTGCCGTGAAACCGGCAATAAAGTCTTCTATAGCAAGACGAGTGTTTATCTCTCCCTGCTTTTCTAACTCTTTCAGGCGTCCATAATTAGTTGTTATCTTAAAACCGTCGAAAATAGTCCAATTCAGATTCAGCCCTGCATTAAATGTTTGGTCGAACACCGTACCATCATTGTTCGTCTCACTTGTGGCACGTATTTTAGTCTCCGTATTGTTTATAACACTTTGGGAGCTTGCCGATATGTCGAGTGTGGGTAAAAAACCGGCGTTGGCTAAGGAAACGTTATTCTTGCGTACTTGCTCTTCATTACGACTGATACGCAAGGAATAGTTATTCTCCAAACCAATCTCCAAACACGATTTCAAATCTAATATTTGTTGTGCTTGTATAGAAACATTATAAAGTAGAAAGAAAGCAATAAAAGGGAAAAAGAAAATATATTTCATGTTAATAGTTCTCATATCAAATAATTATTTGTCCGAATAATGTCCGTAAGCGTTTATAACGACAACCGTTACCATCGTTTCATGTATTTCATATACAAGCCTGTGCCTATGATTTATCCTTCGAGACCATTTGCCGGAAAGATTGTTTTTCAGTTTTTCGGGGTTTCCTGTTCCCGTTGTTGGATGTTCAGTAAGTTCCAACAATAAAGTTTCAAGTTTTTTGAGAGTAATCTTATCACCGGATTTCTTCAAGTGTTGAATGTCATCTTTAGCATCATCAGTGTATTCAAGTTCATAGTACTTCATCAATCCAATCCTAAAAATGAATGAATGTCTTTTCTCTCCAATTTATGTACCTTCCCTTCTGCTATCTGTGTACTCGAATGCAATATTCTTTCTATGTTTTCCGGATCATCAAAATAAGGATCATTACTCGGACTCGGACTTTCGGGTATAGATTTACCACGAGGAACAATTTCAAGATATTCCTGCTCTTTTTTGATTATGATTCTTTCTTTTGTTGCTAAATCAATATACTTTTGAGGATTGTCTCCAAATTCTTTACCGGTAATTACTATCATGATAGTCGGATTTATATACTAAAATACAAAGATAAAGTTTTATTGGTTACGACTTGTTGAAATAAAGCTATAAATAGCAGGTACGATAAACATGGTTAGCAGGGTCGACACCAACATTCCTCCTACCACGGCAATACCCATAGCAATACGTCCGTTTGCCCCTTCTGCCGATGCGTAAACCAACGGAATAAGTCCTAAAATAGTGGAAGCACTCGTCATTAGGATAGGGCGTAAACGTTGTTTGGCAGCATCATGGATAGCTGTTATTTTGTTTTCACCGACTTTCTGCTTCTGATTGGCAAACTCCACAATCAAAATACCATTCTTGGCTACCAATCCGATAAGCATGATAATACCTATTTCACTGAATATATTCATCGTTTGGTTTGAGAAATACATGAATACCAATGCTCCGGCAACTGCCAACGGAACAGTCAGCATGATGACAAGCGGGTCTTTAAAACTTTCGAACTGAGCAGCTAAGATAAGATAAATTAATATAATAGCCAAACCAAAAGCAAACATTAAACTGGAAGAACTTTCCTTGTATTCTTTAGAATCGCCCGACAAAGCTGTGCGAAATGTATCGTCAAGTGTTTCTTTGGCTATTTTGTCCATTTCGTCCAATCCCTGCCCTATTGTTTTCCCTTCGACAAGACCCGCCGAAACGGTAGCAGCCACAAAACGGTTGTAGCGATAAAGTTGTGGAGGGGCAATGTCTTCTGTTAACTCTACGAAATTGTCTAATTGTATCATCTCATTTTTATCACTGCGGATATAGATAGAACGCAGGTCAACCGGTTTGTTCCGCTGCTGACGATTGATTTCACCCAATATTTCGTATTGTTTTCCGTTCATGTAAAAGTATCCCATACGCTGACCGCTAAGTCCATACTGGAGTGTTTGGGCAATGTTTCTGGTACTTATCCCCATCATAATAGCTTTGTCACGATTGATACCGACACGTGCTTCGGGTTTACTGAATTTAAGATTGACATCCGCCATCTGAAATATGGGATTATCATTAACTTTGTTCAGAAACGCAGGAAGCACCTCTTGCAGTTTCTCAAGATTGGTAGATTGAATAACATATTGTATCGGCATAGAGCCTCTTCGTCCGCCAAAAGTGGATTGTTGCTGTACGAAAGCACGTGCTTTCGTTTTTTTCTGTACGGCTCTCGACAGTCTTTCCGCTACTTCCATTTGGGCATAATCCCTTTCTTTCATATTCGGTAATGAAATGGTCAGGTTTCCGTTTCCGCCGAAAACCCGTGCTGTGATATTCGCATCGGGAGTTAACGAATCTACCAGTAAATTCAAATCTTCCGTATAGTCGCGCATATACTCGTAGGTTACTCCTTCCGCACCACGCATATTCACGGATATGCTGGAACGGTCTTCCAGTGGAGCCATTTCTGCCGGAATATGTCCCCATAAATAAATAATAAGTACCACCGTAATCAATACAAAGGGTAGGGCTATCACTCTCCGGCGAAGGAAAGCTGTTAACCCTTTACTATATATACGGTTCAACCCTTCAAAGAAAGGTTCCGTTTTACGGTAAAACCAATTCTGCTTTTCTCTTTTTATTAGCAGTTTGGAGGCTAACATGGGAGTAAAAGTAAGTGCGGCAAAAGCAGAGATGATTACCGAACCGGAGACAACGATACTGAATTCTCGGAAAAGCCTCCCCGTCATACCCTCCATAAAGACGATAGGAAAAAATACTGCCACCAGCGTGATTGTGGTAGAGACAACAGCAAAGAAAATTTCTTTTGAACCTTCTATTCCGGCTTCTTCAGGCGACATTCCTTTTTCTATGCGGACGTAAATGTTTTCTGTCACTACAATAGCATCGTCCACCACTAAACCCACGGCAAGTACAATGGCAAGCATGGAAAGTACGTTGATAGAGAAGCCCGCAATGTACATCACGAAGAAACTGCCGATAAGCGAAACGGGGATTACGATACAAGGCACCAAAGTAACACGCCAATCGCGCAAGAAAAGGAAAATAATAATGATAACCAACGAAAGGGCAATATATACCGTTTCTTTTACTTCATTTATAGACGAGCGTATAAACAGTGTGTTATCAAAACCGAATTCTGTTTTTACATCTTCCGGCAGGTCTTTTTTCATCATCTCCAAACGCTCGTAAACAGCATTGGCTATTTCTATGTGATTAGCTCCGGGTTGAGGTATCACAACCACACCTATCATAGGTACACCGTTCATTTTCATGTAGCTTCGGAGGTCTTGAGGACCAAGCTCCGCCTCACCGATATCGCCAAAGCGAATAATTCTTTCGTTATCTTCTTTAATAATTAAACGGTTAAACTCCTGAGCGGTGTGCATCAGTCCCAATGTACGGATAGTAAGTTCGGTAGTGTTTCCTTCAATACTTCCGGAGGGCAATTCCACATTTTCGCGGTCTATGGCGTTTTTTACATCAATGGGAGTAATGCCGTAACCCGCCATTCTGACAGGGTCGAGCCAAAGGCGCATGGAGTAGCGTTTTTCACCCCAGATAGAAACGCTGCTTACATCGGAAATAGTTTGTAATTGTTCTTTTATGGTGAGGTCGGCTATTTCACTTAATTCCAACAGGGAACGTTTTTCACTTTGTACAGCCACCATCAAGATAGGCGAAGCATCGGCATCGGCTTTCGATACGATGGGAGGATCACAATCACGTGGAAGGTAACGTTGTGCACGTGATACTTTGTCGCGTACGTCATTGGCAGCGGTTTCCAAATCAACGGAAAGTTCAAATTCCACAGTAATACGGCTTTGTCCCTGACTGCTGACACTGGAAAGTGAACGGATACCGGGAATACCATTGATGTTCTGTTCCAGCGGTTCGGTTATCTGGTTTTCTATTACATCGGCATTAGCTCCGGGATATGAGCAAGTAACCGAGATGATGGGATTGTCCACCGACGGAAATTCTCTCACTCCTAAATAGGTGTAACCAATGATGCCAAACAGTATGATGGCAAGTGTCAATACTGTTGCCAGTACCGGTCGACGTATGCTTAATTCGGATATATTCATTTTTTCGTTTTAATTGAATGTGAAAAATTGAAAGTGGAAAGTTGAAAATGGAGAGTGAAAAGCTCTCTTCACTTTCAATTTTCAATTTTCCACTTTCAACTCTTAATTAACTTCATCCAGCACTATATCCAGCCCCATGCGAAGTTGCAAAGTACCTGAGGTGATGAGAGTATCGCCTATGCTCAAACCGTTTAATACTTGTACAAGGGCATCCGTGCGTAATCCTTTGGTAATTATTACCGGATATGCTTTGCCGGATTTGTACAGGAAGACTTTATCTTGCCCCATTTCGGGTACAATAGCTTCCGAAGGTATGGCAATAGCATCGGATATTTCGTGCATTTTTATTTTAAGGCTTGTTGCCTGTCCGGGAAGGAGTTTCCCGTTGTTGTTCGGATAAAGCGCGCGAATAGTAAGTGAGTTTGTGGTCGCCTCAATTTTTGATTCGGTTGCATATACTTGAGCATTGAATGTGTTTAAATCTCCTTCAATGCTAAAGCTGACCTTTGTTCCTTTTTTTATTTGAGAAGCGTATCGTTCGGGAACGGAAAATTCCAGTTTAAGTGGTGATAGTTTGGTTAATTTGGCTATTACCGTAGAGGGAGAAGCATAAGCTCCCTCACTGACTTGCCGTAAACCGATAACGCCTTCAAACGGCGCATGGAGTTCTGTCAAAGCGATATTGGCTTTTATCAATTCGATATCTGCCCGCAGTGTTGCCAAATCTGTTTGTACTTGTTCGTATGCTTCTTTACTGACGGCATCTTTTTCTAATAATGCATTTTGGCGAAACACGCGATCTTCGGCAAGTTTCAATTGTACTTCCAATCTTTTCAACTGTGCCTGCAAAGAAGCATCATTTACTTTCGCCAATAACTGTCCTCTTTGTACGGTAGATCCTTCGGTGAAATTGATTTCCGTTATTTTACCTGATGTCTCGAAAGAGAGATCAACCTCCTCATCGGCTACCAAACGACCTCTCCTTGCGATTTCATCCGTCAATGATTGTTGTCTAATAATTATTGCGTTGACATTCAATATTCTGTTTTCTCTTCTCTGCGGTCTAACGGTTTTTTCTTTTATATCTGTTACTGCCGATTCATCACCTTTCGAAACAGAAAAGAAATACCAACCGATTATTAAAATAATTCCAATAAAAGCAATAATGCCCCATTTGAGTCTTTTATTCATGTGCTTGTACGATTTTTAAAAAGATATGCGATCGCGTGAAAAATACGATCATGTTTTGTGCCTGTCAGAAAACTATGTAAAAATACGAATATATTCTCAACATATAGATAGGAAAAGAAAGAAAAAGTTTAATTGGAACCCCTAAAAAAGAAAAAAATCTGTTTAAGACTCTATATCTAACACATCACTCAGGGTGTGCCCTATTCTTGTGGCAAACAAACGGAGTTGGAATTGCTCTCCGGCACAGGATTTCTTGATACTCTCTCAGCAGTTTGTAATCTATCCGAAGCCTATTCGAAAGGCTTTTGCGGGTATCTATGTCCGCTTGGGAAACGGATATGGATCGGACATGAATCGGATAGCGATCGGACATAATACGGATATAACCTCTAAGCATGAGCGTAAGAGTTCGATTCTCAACGAATTTATCACATTAATGTCCGTAGTTCGTTTAGAGAAAAATGAAGTAAGAAAATGTTTTTCAGCCTGCTAGAGGAAAAGAAAGTATTGCTTAATGTAATGTGTCAATCCATTGTCAGTCTTGCCATAAGATAGCATACAGCGGATTCTGCTCCCTGATTCAGATTGATATTGTTTTCTTCCAAACCGTCGTAACAACCGCCGGTAGCGGGATTGTAAATAATCTGATGAAGGTGGTTATTTCCTAAAAACCAATTAAATGCCGTCTTTTGTTTGGCAAGATATGCTTCGTCCTTAAATACGGTATAAAAAGTATGCAAAGCGATTACTGTGCCGGCAACATCAATGGGCTGTTCCCCGAATTTTTGCCCTTCCCTCTCTTTTTGAAGCCATCCTTGATTGGATACTACTTTTATCTGCTCACCAGTGAACGTTTTCTCCAATAAAAAATCGAAAGATTCTTTGGCTGTTTCTTTATATATGGTATCGCCCGTTGCCATAAAGGCATACAACAAACTTTCGGGCAACACACTGTTGTCGTAGGTTAAATAGGCTTCGAACCACGACCATTTGTTTTCATTGTTTTGCCGGTAGTAATTGATAAGCTTGTCTGCTAACAGCTTGATGAGTGAACAGATTTCCGGCGAGGGGTATTTCCGCCAATAGGAATATAGTCCTTTAATGACAAATGCCATGCTTCGCGGAGATTGCAAGCGGGTAATCATCGGAAAGGTTTGTTTAATCATCCGGATAGCATCCAGCGTCCACGCATCGGGAAACTTGCCGGCATGGGATATAAAATAGCCTAACGCCATAATTGCCCGTCCGTTACTGTCTTCCAATCCGGTTTCTTCGTTTTGAGAAGTAAACAGGATGTCTTTGTGGACGTAATTCAGGAAAGAACCGTCCGTTTGCAGGCAATGGCAGATGAAATTCAAGTAGGTTTCAATATATGTTTCGCACGATACATCTTTCCTTTCTGCGTACATTTGAGATAAAGCGATTAAAGCGCGGGCGTTATCGTCTAAGGTATAGCCGGATTTAATGTCGGGACGATTCCCTTTTGAGAATTGAATCATGGCGAAACCACGGCTCATCCGCTTGATATGTTCCGTATTCAGAGGAG